>Ga0210057_1000052_pt1 | contig 250278 bp, 232 predicted proteins | sample CryGeyCG2114_010_2_FD_183968 | JGI IMG/M metagenome (GOLD analysis project Ga0210057, IMG submission 183968) | Groundwater microbial communities from aquifer - Crystal Geyser CG10_big_fil_rev_8/21/14_0.10 (SPAdes) (version 2) | ecosystem: Environmental > Aquatic > Deep subsurface > Groundwater...
CTTTGCGAACGATACGTGCTGAGCTTCTTCCTCAAAATCCCTAAATCCACAAACACCTCCCTGTGTCTTTGAATCTAAGCTAACAACTTTTTTGAATTTGAAAATACGGGGTACTTCTACGATTTACCTTTCATTGACCTATATTTAGGGTTCAATCCGTTTGACGAATCGGCAAGCAAAGGCGCTGGCAACAAACTGATTGCGGCTCCTTTAAAGTCTTTGTTTGTACTCTTTGCAGCACTCATCTTTTCAACCTCAACTCTTTGCGCCAGCATTGGCCACTACAAAATTGCCGACCAGGTACCGAAGAGTCTCAAAGGGTTGTACCAGTCGCTAGGCTCCCCGATGCACGCCGAGTTTCCAGTTCTCATTCCCCACGGTCGCTCCAAGAACAAGAGTTTCGCAGACACTCGAGAGCCTAGGATCCTGCTTTGGAATGAAGACAGCTATGCTCCCTGTTTTTTCGGCTACATACCCAAACTTGATGAAATCGAAGCTCTTTGCTGGGACTTCAGCACTCAGTCCACCTCTTTTATGGTGGCAGAAAACATCTCACAAGGAGCTATTCTCAAACCAGCTGTCGACTGCACCTCTTGCCACATGGCCTCAACCGCCATTTTATCATCAGGTCCGCACTCAGAAATGTCTCAAGCGTGGGGTGCCATCAACAGAATTGCCTTACAGACACTTGAAGCAAAAGGTTCGTTAGTTTTTTCAGAACTGAATCTTTTGCCTTCGTTAACCGATCTCGACATCACGGAATATCTAAGTACTAATAAGCTCGATACGAAAAGAAATCTCAATGAAGCTGACAAGTCGTCTCTCATCGGCTTTCTTAAAACTCAAAATGATAAATCGACTCAGAGCTTTGTTGGACACCTTGACGTGCGAGTACGCGACTTCAACTACCGACTACAAGCAAAGAAGATTTTGAATTTTCTTTGTGAGGCCGACATAGAGTGTCGAAAATTTCTCATTGATACAGCACTCTACTTATCCCCACTAGATAGTCCGTTTTGGCAAAATGCCACGTTTGAAAATCAAGATTCCTTTTTTAAAGATAAGTTTTACTTCTTTTTTAAATCAAACGGTCTAGCCAACTTGACTCTTGATAAACTCAAAAGCGTCGTCTCAAACCGTTGGAGCTCTATTGGTTTTTCTTATCCAAGCGGAGCCCTACTAAATTACCAAACAACCAATGACGGATTTGCCGCGAAAAGTATCCGCGGAGAATTTGAGTACCTACACAACCCCAATTTTTTTGAACCTACAGCAAGTTATCCCGCTAGCTATTGGAGTGATAGGGGCTATGACATAGAGGACCTTCACTTCGACAAAATTGAAGGTAGCGCTGCCGACCCTAACTCTCCGCGAGAGCGGATACTTCCAATCTCAAAGGAGCAAGGCCCCTACTACCTATATTTCAATCTAGCCTCCGCGTTTGATTTTATGGGGCAATCTGTTCCGCAGAAGATTGCTCATATTTTAAGATCGATAAGGTCTGATGACTCAAGTTCTCAAGCTCTTATGAACAATTACCGAGAGCAGGTCGTAAGCGCCGCCGCGCAACTGAGCTGGCCGCCAAATGGCGCTGCGATTGCTGAGATAGCAGTTAGAACACTAAGCCAATCGCAAGATCTCAAAAATCAAGTGGACCGAAAAATTTTAGAGCAGCTTATGCTCTATTACGCCGATCTTCAGATAGACCCTGGACATCCTAACCAAACAAAGAAAGATTTTGCTCTTTTGAATAAAAGTTTTATCGAGCAACAGCCACACTCTGCGGCCAACGAAAGCGCTAACAAAAAACGACAAATCTTAGCAACTAGCTCTTCAAAAGTTTCTACGCAGAATCCCGCTTCGGCAACGAAACAAGTGAACGACGTAACGACCCAAAAAGTGGACGATACATTTCTCAACAGAATGCATGTGTCACTTACGGAGTGGAAGCGTTACAACAACATTGTAACTCAGAAGTGTCTCAACTGCCATGGAGAAAACGTGGCTCTTTCGCTGCCGATCTTTGATCCGCAAAAATTTTATAATTACAAATATGACAGTAGCAAAGGGAAGGCAAAAGTTGTTGAATATCTTGAGACAAACAGAATGCCTGCCCCTCCGCTCAGTATCACGCAAGAAGATCGTGATTTTTTAATAGATATTCTGTTGCGACAGAAAAACTAATCCCCAGTAGGTACATTCTAATTGGTATGTGCAAGACTATCGTGATCAATACACTCAACTTTAAGGGACGAATAAATTAATTAGCCAAAGGGGGGCTCTTCACGGCCTAAATAGATCGCCTCACAAAAACTGACCGTACTTAAAGGTAAGGTTTTAAACTCACACCAAGACCGACTGCGAAGTTTGCGAAATTCTCGGCGCCATCGACCGCAGCGCTCAATGAAAGCACCCAGTATCGAAGTTCCGTACCGAAGGTGGTGTGCTGCCGAGAGCCGACGCCTAAAGCCCTCGGCGGTTCGTTGTAAGACCCCGCACGTAGATACCAGTCCCACATGTTTGTAGAAACCGGGTTCCATTCAACTCCGCCGTGAAGAACCCACTTTTCTTTACCGTCAAACTCCACTCTTCGAAACTCAGGAATCAACTGTGAACCAACATACTGAACGTTAGACAAACCTTCGAAGTGATCTAAATCGAGCGTAAAAACCCAGCGATCCAAACGATAGGCACCGCCAAGCGTGGTCTTTGAAGGAATCACTACATTCCGAAACCAATTCACTCCGCCAGTTTGATTGTTCAGCTCTGAGTTGATGTCATTGAACTCAGCGCGCGGCGAATAAAATAGACCGAAGCTCCATGTTTCATCGGGCCTAAACATAATACCACTCACAATAGTTGCAGCTGTGGCTTTCGTGGCTACATCAACCTCGCTTGTTGAAGGGTTGGTAGAGACAAAACGGTATCGCTCTGTCACTGTGTGCCCTTGAAGATTGACCCCAAAGCTCCACTGCTTGCTTATTCTGTACGCAACCGGGAGGTTGAACGTTTCTACTGTTAGCTGCAATGTGCGAGTTTCTGTAAAACCGCCTAAGTCCGAATTAAAAGATATGTTTAAATTGTAGGGAGAGTTGGACCCAACTCCAAAACCAAAATCGCCGGCACGAAAGGTCGCAGCGTAATAATGGTAGGTATAAGGAATGCCATCCTTCTGGCCATCACCGTCTAAATCAACTTCTCTGTTGTAGACGGTGTTGACGTTCCCGCCAAGATCGCCCCAGTAGGGTTGAAAAGCCAAACCCGCAGGGTTATAGGTTACGCCCGTCGCATCGTCACTTAGTGCAGCATAGGCGCCGCCCATTGCCATCACCCGGTGAGAGCCCTGCGGAAACAACCCATAGGCTCCGTACCGATCTTGCGCATACGAAAAACAACTCAAAAGTAAGATAAGAGAAATACTTGCTTGCAGAAAAAAACAATTTGAATTCTTAACCATGTTCCTTACTTTTACACGAGCAAAGCTGCGTAAGGAACTGTCTCAAGACTCTTTTCTAACATATTCGACAAAAGACTGTATTTCATAAACAAGGGCTCCTTTTCGAAGAGCCCTTGTTTGCGATTTAGAACCAAACAATTTTTCCAGGAACTTGCGTATCCTCTAAAAAGAAAACTTTAGTTCACGTCCTTGAATTCAGCATCGACAACGTCGTCGCCACCTTTGTCGCCTTCGGAGCCGCCGGCCTTGCCTGTGTTACCGCCGGCCGCAGCACCATCAGCAGAACCACCTGGCGCTGCACCCTGTGTAGAGTACAGCTGACTACTCACCTTTTGAACTGTTTTAGAAAGAGATTCGTACTCAGATTTCAAAACAGCTACATCGTCAGAATTCAAGACGCTCTTTGCTTTCGTAAGAGCCGCTTCCAGCTCTGATCGGTCACTTGGTGAGATCTTCTCTTTATTGTCACTCATCAGCTTCTCTGTTTGATAAATCACACCGTCAAGATCATTTTTCGCAGTGACTTTTTCTCGCTTCATACGATCAGCTTCAGCATTCGCTTCAGCGTCTTCGACCATCTTTTTAATTTCATTATCATCAAGGTTCGACTTTGCTGTGATCTTGATGGACTGCTCCTTGCCTGTACCTAAATCTTTAGCATGCACACTCAAAATTCCGTTTGCATCAATATCAAACGCAACCTCAATTTGAGGCACACCACGCGGAGCAGGCGGCAACCCAGATAATTCAAATCTTCCAAGAGTCTTATTATCACTCGACATCTCACGCTCACCTTGAACAACATGAATATCCACGCTTGGCTGATTATCTGCTGCTGTTGAAAAAGTTTGAGAGCGTTTTGTAGGAATTGTTGTGTTTCTCGGAATCAGCTTTGTCGCTACACCACCAAGAGTTTCAATACCCAAAGAAAGCGGCGTCACATCAAGAAGTAAGACATCCTTCACGTCACCACCAAGAACTCCTCCTTGAACAGCGGCACCAACGGCAACAACTTCATCAGGATTCACTGAACGATTAGGCTCCTTACCAAAAAAATCTTTCACCGACTTTTGAATTGCAGGGATTCTTGTCGAACCACCGACAAGAACTACTTCATCTATTTCTGATGCTTTTAGCCCGGCATCCTGGAGAGCTTTTCTACAAGGTTCGATCGAGCGCTTCACAAGGTCTTCTGTCATTTGATCAAATTTTGCGCGACTTAAAGACACATTCAAATGCTTCGGACCTGTTGCATCAGCACTTATGAATGGAAGATTTATTTCTGTCGTCTGAGCAGTGCTCAGCTCAATTTTCGCCTTTTCTGCACCTTCGCGAAGTCGCTGAAGTGCCATCTTGTCGTTCGACAAATCTATGCCATTTTCTCTTTTAAATTCGTCGATGAGCCAATCAAGAATCTTTTTATCGAAATCATCCCCACCAAGGTGTGTATCACCATTTGTTGATTTCACTTCTACAACATTGTCGCCGACTTCAAGAACGGAGATATCGAAGGTACCACCACCGAAGTCGTAAATAACAATTTTTTGATCTTTCTTTTTATCAAGCCCATAGGCAAGCGCCGCCGCCGTTGGCTCGTTGATAATACGCAAAACATTAAGGCCGGCTATTTTTCCTGCGTCCTTAGTGGCTTGTCTTTGAGAGTCATTAAAGTAAGCAGGTACCGTAATAACTGCATCAGTCACCTCTTCGCCCAGGTAATCCTCCGCAGTCTTTTTTAATTTTTGAAGAATAAAGGCTGAAATCTGCTCTGGTGTATAAACCTCTCCTCGAACGTCAAAGCCGCAACCGCCTCCTCTTTGCACGACTTTATACGGAATGCGCCTGACCTCTTCAGTCACCTCTGAGTAAGCTCGCCCGATAAAGCGCTTTGCAGAAGAAATTGTATTTTCTGGATTTGTAACAGCCTGCCGTTTTGCTACTTGACCAACAAGTCGTTCACCGTTTTTAGCAAAACCCACAACTGAAGGAGTGGTGCGACCACCTTCTTCATTTGTAAGAACCTTAGGCTCCCCGCCCTCCATCAATGCCACAACTGAATTCGTTGTACCTAAGTCAATTCCAATAATTTTCTTCGCCATGTCGCTATCTCCTTAAAACAATTTGTAAATGTACTTCTTCAATTTGGGGCGTCTGCCGCTTTGGTCAAGCCCCAAGGTCTCGATTTGAGACAGTTTTCTCAAAAGGTACGGAGTCACTTCTGGGACGCTATGCGTCCCAGAAGTGACTCCGTACCTTTCGATTGGCGATATTTTTCTGATTATCTGCGCCGAAAAAGCCCGTTCCCACCCTCTGAGACTGTCTCATTTTTAGAAGAAGCGATCTCTCTCAAAAGCTTCTCTTCGTCTTTCGAGATTTTTTTCGGAATCTCCACTTCTAGTCGGTAGTAAAGATCGCCGCGAGCCCCGCCTCTAAGACTTGGTAAACCTTTATGGGCTAATTTGACAAGGTCTGCGGGCTGGGAGCCTTCGGGCACTGTGACCATTTCAGACCCCTTGAGAGCAGGGGCTTGAATTTCTGCTCCCAAAATCGCCTGCAGGTAAGAAACTTTCAAGCGACTGATCAGGTGGTCACCATCACGCTCAAATTGTGGATGGTCTTTTACATGGATTTCTACATAGAGATCGCCGGATGGTCCGCCACGAAAGCCTCCCTCGCCCTCTCCAGCTACACGTAAGCGTGTACCCGTGCGAACTCCAGGCGGAATCTTCACGGTGAGATGACGTTTTGCTGCGACTCGGCCATGGCCGCGGCACAAGTTACAGGAGTTTTTGATGAGCTGCCCGTTTCCGTGACATGTTGGGCAAGTTGTCGCCATCGAGAAAAAACCTTGCGCACGAACAACTTGGCCGGCACCTCGGCATGTACCACAGACCTCGGGGGCGGTACCGGGTTCTGCCCCACTGCCGCTACAACGTTTGCAGTTATCTTCTGTTTCAAACTCTACTTCTTGCTCGCCGCCATCTAAGACCGTGAGCAAATCTATTTGAAGCCGATAGCGAAGATCCGCCCCACGTGTTGCTTTTGACCGGCCTCCTCGCGAAGTTCTGCGGCCCCCGCCAAACATGTCGCCAAAAATATCGCCAAATGACGCAAAGATATCATCAATGTCTTGAAAGCCAGCTCCGCCGTAGCCTTGCCCGCCCATTCCACTTTGAGTGTACGCCGCGTGCCCTATCTGATCGTATTTGGAGCGTTTATCTGCATTCCCGAGTACTTCGTAGGCTTGAGCCGCCTCTTTAAATTTATCTTCGGCCGCTTTATCCCCCGGATTTTGATCGGGGTGAAATTTCATAGCTAGCTTTCGATAAGCCTTCTTGATTGTGTCTGCATCCGCATTGCGCGCTACGCCTAATATTTCGTAATAATCTTGTGCCATCGAATCTAGATCCCTTAAACGTCTTCGCCCGCCTGAGGGCATTGGAGCAAAAACAGCAATTTAGCGATTGAAAGCTTCTTGTCAATCTGATGGCGAACCAATACGTGTCAAGGTAATAGGCTAAGAAATCCCGCACTTCCACAAATGTACACATGAGGATGCGGTGATTTCCACTTGTCGCCGAGGCTCACCTGAAAATGCGGTACTTTGACGTGCTTCTGAAAGGCAAAGATACTTTTTGAGAGGGACTGAGGCGGCAGCTTGGCCTCAGCGGTAAACCAAGGTCGACGGTTACGAGATACCAAAAAATCGATCTCTTGCTTTTCTTTATTCCTCAAATAGAACAGGTCAAAAGTACCAAAACCTACGTCTGTCCAATAGTGGTTGAATAAGGCTTAATTTCAAAACAATAGTAGAGCTCTTTGAGATACGACAACCATCTTTTGACTGTGGCGTGGGAGACCTCAAGATCTTCTCTTAAACTTTGAAGGCTAAGGGGAGCTCCTACTTTTTCGGGTAAAAGGCTAATGAGCATTTAAGTGTCGTTTTTCCGCTTTGTCGCGGACCCGATACAAAAACCATCTTTTTTCGGCGTAGCGCCAGATTTTCTATTGGGAAGCTAAGGTATCTCTTCACTATTGGTAAATCCTTCTGACCAAATCGACGTCATAGTGCATTTTGGTCAAGACCAAGTCGGATCAGAACGACGTCGAGTCAAACCCGAACTGACTCCATTCTTGCTTTCTATTCAAAGCAACAGATGCCAAATGAAAGTGGTAGAGATTACAAGTAACAGCTGAGTTTAATGAGAATTTTTTGTGCGCCTACTTCAGCGCGGGCACTCAAGGCCGCGGGGGTGATTGTTAGGGAGAGTTATACCTGCCTCGCGAGCTCTTTTGCAGATCATAAGGAATCGCTCTTTGAAGCGATCATTTGCTGCAAACTCGGGGTAGTTTGTCGCCAAGTCTCCAAGAACCGTGAAGGAGTAGGCAATACGATGATTTTCACTTAAGAGTTTTGCCGCCAACATCCGAGTCCAATCGGGAGCACCGTTTTCAGCGGCCATTGTTAACATGCGTGCTGCTTTTACCGGATCATAAGTTTCTTCTAGCAAGTGGTAGGCATAACGATAAGGAAGACCCCAATCTTTCGGAAAGTGGTAAATCGCTTTAGCGTAGATTCTATCGGCGCCAACAACATCTGACAAAATCACACTGAGTGTGATTGCTCCAACGGAGTAGACAATTCTGTAGCGCGGATCGAGGTCAGTGATGACGTCGATCATTTGATAGACCCAACCCTGGCTGCAGCGATTCTTTGAAATTGCTTTGAGATCGCCGATCGCATTGACACCTTGGCACATATCAAGGTCTTGTATCGCCCTCAGCCAAAGCGAATCCGCCAGTACCAGCTTATAGCCGGGGGTGAACTTATCTAGGTTCTGTGGCGGCGGAATCAGCCTTGCGTGATTCTTTTTGTAATCCTCGCTAAAGCCCTCCATTCGCTGCTGCGAAATTAGCATCACCGCTGCCGACAGCACGACTGCAATGATAACTTTTTTATTGCTGTTCATTCTTATCCGCCTCTGAATCCAGTATAGGCCTGATCCCTCTACGAAGAAAGCTCTCCCCGCAAAAGGTACGGAGTCACTTGTGGGACGCCTTGCGTCCCACAAGTGACTCCGTACCTTTAAAAAAGAAAAAAGGCCCAGTTAAGGGCCTTTTTTTGAAAATCAAACTGTATTACGAAACTAAGACCAACTCTTAGTTGATTGTTCCATCGAGAACGTTGTCAAGAACCTTTCCTTGAGTAATTGACCAGGCATCATTCTGACCGCCTCCGATGTTTCCCTCAGCACCAGCCAAGAAAGTGTCACCAGAACCTGCAAGAACTGCGCAGGCAGGAACCACAGCAGCAATCGCAGTTGGACCATTTACGCAGTTCGCATTAGCTGCAGCACAAACTGCCGCCGAAGTATTGTTGGCCGGGTTGTGAGCGGTAGCAATCGCAGTAGGCATTGTAGGAGCATCACCACAAGTGTCCCCAATAGCATATTGGTAAACCAAGTTACCTTCTGGTGCAAAGCCAGTGTAAATCAAATCCGAAGAATATTGGTTCCAGTCAACGAAGAAAGTCTTTTGCCCAGCATACAGGGCTGAGAGATTTGTTCGGGCTTCTGACTGACGCGCTTTTCTTTGAAACTTTTGGAAGTTCGGTACGGCAATAGCGGCCAAAATACCGATGATGGCGACCACAATCATCAACTCGATGAGTGAGAAGCCCTTTGAGCTTTTGGAGCTCAGTGCTTTCATAGATACGTTCATAAATTCTCCTCCCCCGTCAAACGGGAATTTTTTTAAAGTTCGCTTTATTGAATGCAAAGAATCTTTTTGAAGGACCATTCACACTCACGAACAAATTTTTATCGGACATAGGTTTGATCGACTAAAGATGTTGACTTCAAGTTTTTAGAGAGATTCTTGCGTAGCCACTCTATAATCTAAAAGGAAGTCAAAAATCTCTAAAGATCTTTCCCTAACCGAGACACTTTCATTGTGAAACCTATTCCCCACGCCGTCGAGACCAGAAGTTCTAAGTGTTTCATACTGATAAAAACTAGCGCTTCGTCGAGCATTTTCGTTGTTCAATTTGCCACCTTGAAAAGGTCTAAAAAATTAGAAATCGATTTACGGAAGACAACGGTAGCAACTTCGGGCCTAATTTGTGCTTGATGGAACCAAAAACCTAATATAGTATCATAGTACTATATAGGAGGTCCCATTGAAAAGACAGACTCCTTCTGGCAAGTTCGTCCTGAGGGTGGGCGGCGAGCTCCACACAAAACTTAAAAAAGAAGCCGAACAAAGAAAACTTTCTTTGAATGATCTCATCGTATCGATGATCAAAGATTCTAAAACTCAAAATACCTACACTGAAGTTGCTACGGCGTGTGAAAACTTCTTTGGGGAAAGATTTTTAGGGTTAGTCGTTTTTGGGTCCCATGCTCGAGGAGAGTCGAGAGCATCCTCTGACATTGATTTGCTTGTTATAGTGGATCCTTCAGTTCCTATCAGCCGAGAGCTCTACAGAACCTGGGACCACAAAAGTCCAACATGGAGAAAAAATTATTCTTTCCACTTTGTGCACTTGCCTCATTTCGATGTTGACGGGCGCCCCTCTGGCCTATGGTTAGAGTCGGCACTCGAGGGCATTGTTCTTGTCGACAAGGCCGGTGAAGTTAGTAGCGTCCTTAGTCGGTTAAGAAATCAAATTGCCAGCGGAATGTTTAGGCGCAACTATCTACATGGTCATCCGTACTGGGTAAAAGAAGAGGGCAGAATTGTTTAATAAAGACTTGGCTAAAGATTATCTCAGTCGATCGCTCAAACGTCTCAAGGCGCTTGAAACCCTGTTTCAAGAAGAAGCCTGGGCCGATGTTGTCAGAGAAGCACAAGAAATTGTGGAGCTTTCTCTCAAAGGTTTACTTCGCCACGCAGCCATCGATGTACCCAGAGTCCATGATGTTTCTGAAATTCTGATTGCCGAGAAATCTTCGCTTCCCAAGGAGTTGCAAAAGCATATTCCGAAATTTACTGAAATTTCTCGAACCTTACGCCGCGACCGCGAACTGGCGTTTTATGGCAGTGAAGATTTGACCCCGCAAGATTTCTACAAAAAAGCGGATGCCGAAGAGGCACTCGAATTTGCGAAGTTTGTTGCAGAAACTATCGCAACAGTTGTACTTCAGAAGTCCCGCTAGTTTGTTGCGAATGCAAGTTGAATACAATGAGTAAACGCAAATCAAAAAAATTCTCAGCTCTACAAAGAAACAGGATAAAGTCGTCCCCTCCGCGGAACTTCAAAAGGTTTTCAATGAGTTTCCAAAGACAGTGAAAAGACACGAACAAGTTGCGAAAGAGAAAGCACGCTACAGAAAAAACTTTGAGAAGCTCCAACATCTAATCTTTCCAGACGGACTTCCCTAAGGACGAAATTCCTGAAGACTTGCAAAAGCCTCATCAAATACGAGTTCGGATCGGTGCAGTGCTCGCGCACAGCGAGCGCTGCTGCCGAACGGATGTCTGAGTGTTTGAAGAGGCTTTTGCAATTCTTCAAGAGCGCTGCGTATCTGCAGCAGACTCGCGATTCAAAATGCTGCAGCTGCAAGGCCCCAGCCCTGCAAAGAGACGCAAGCTCAACAAGGCGCCAAAGAGCGAATGAGCGAGGCCTATGCAAATAGGCCGCAGCGAAGGAGACTCGAAGGCAACGACGTTGAGCGCTGCGTATCTGCAGCAGGGTTAGTCGTCAGAGTCCAACTCATCATCCCCCGGCCCCCCCAGCCCATACTTGTCACATCTGTAGCGCATAGAGCGAAAGGTGATTCCTAAAAGTTTGGCGGCTTGCTTTTTAACTCCATTGGCTCGGTGAATGGCTTTGATAAGAAGCTCTTTTTCGATTTGTCCAATGACTCTTTCAAGATCTAATCCGTCGTCGCCAACTTCGATCTCCTGACTAGATGCCAATCGTCGCCCTGTCGGAGTCATGACAAACGGAGGCAGTGATTCTGGAAGAATTGTTGAACCCGGCTCAAGAGCTACCGTTCGTTCGATAACGTTCTCTAACTCTCGAACGTTACCAGGATAATTGTACTTTTTAAGTATTTCCATCGCGTCTTGGGAAATTCCGCCAATAGCTTTGTTCATCTTCTGATTGTATTTTTGTAAAAAGTGATTGGCCAAAAGTGGGATGTCTTCTCGTCGCTCTCTCAGCGCAGGAGTGCGAATGTTTATCACATTGAGTCTATAATAAAGATCTTCGCGAAAAGCAGCGGTACTGATCATCTTTTCGAGTTCACGATTGGTTGCAGCGATAATCCGCACTTCAATTTTAATATCGTCAATTGCGCCCACCCGTCGAATGATCCGCTCTTGAATAGCTCGCAGTAATTTCACTTGAATCGACAGCGGAAGTTCACCGACTTCGTCTAAAAAGAGCGTGCCCCCGTCAGCTACTTCAAACATACCTTCTTTGTCGTTGATAGCCCCAGTAAACGAACCCTTTTTATGACCGAACATTTCCGATTCCATCAGGTTTTCAGGTATGGCTCCGCAGTTCACAGTGACGAACGGTCTATCTTTTAGTGGTCCGTTAAAGTGGATCGCTTTAGCAACCATTTCTTTACCGGTTCCGCTTTCGCCAGTAATCAAAACGTTTGTTGGCGATTGAGAAACCCTGCGAATTAAATCAAATGTTTTGTGTATGGCTTCGGAATCACCGACAAGACTCTGAAAAGTGTACTCTTTTTGAAGCTCTTTTCTCAGTACACGGTTTTCACTTTCAAGTGTGAGCGTTCTGAGTGCATTTGCAATGTTGATACGAACTTCATCTATTTTAAAGGGCTTAGTTATGTAATCGTAAGCACCCTTTTTCATGGCATCTACTGCAGATTCCGTGGTGCCGAAAGCTGTAATCATCATAAACAACACGCCTGGATAATTTTGCCGACAAAAGTCGAGCAGCTCGATACCAGTCACCTTAGGCATTTGCAAATCCGAGATAACTAAATGAAAATTCTTTTTCTTGAGGGCATCGATCGCTCTCTCGCCGTCTTCGACGCAGCTGACCTCATAGCCCTCTTTCTTGAGCATAATATCTAAAAACTCGCGAATCGACTCTTCATCATCAACAACTAGAATGCGAGCCTTCATAGCCCCCCCTTTTTACGCACGGAATAATCACCAAAGCCTGATCTGACAGCCTCAGAGTCATCAAGAAATTCTACATTATCAAAAGAACTGACTCCTGGAAGTGAGATGACAAACTCACTTCCCATTCCTTCTTCTGAGTTTACTGAAATCTGGCCCCTGTGTGCTTCTATAATCTTATGTACAATTGCCAGGCCGAGTCCAGTTCCTTTCGGTTTGGTTGTATAGAAAGGTTCAAACAACTTTCTTTTGACCTCTGCATTCATTCCAGAACCGTTGTCTCTGATAACAACTTCAACCCCGTCGCCCTGATCTCTAGAGATCACAAAGAGATTTGGATCCGCAAGTGTCACCATAGCTTGTTCGGCGTTGATGACAAGATTTAAAAGTACCTGCCTGAGCTTATCACGATTGCCGCGCACCAAGTGAGTACTTTTGTACTCGAAATGAGCTTTGATGGGACTCCTCCGAACCATCATGTCTTGCTCTATCTCATGGACGATATCATTTACATTGATGGTATCGTTAATAAGTTCATCGGGGCGAACAAATGATAAAAACTCTTCTACAAGACCATTTAGTCTATCGATCTCTTTAATCATAATGTTCATCAGCTTTTGGTCGTCATCAGTGGATGCTTTGAACGTGCTCTTTAAAAGCTGAACGCTACCACTGATTCCAGCTAGGGGGTTTCTGATCTCATGGGCTATTCCTGCTGCAAGTTGCCCTATGGCTGCTAACTTCTCAGAGCGCTTCGCTCGCTCACGCAACTTGTATATTTTTGTTTGATCGAGAAAGAATACCATCCATCCTAGTTTTTCACCATTTTCACTGACCAATCTCACGACTGCACCCTCTACGAATTCTGCGTCAGCATCCAAAAAGGAAACGCTAAAAGTTAACACGCTCCCGACCACCAAATTTTGAAAATCTTCGCTGACTAAAAAGTTGAAAAGCTCGGGCCAAATTACTCTCAGCTCGGATCCTTGCCATTCACTAGCCGGAGGGGTCTTCATAAGTTGCAAGCGATTGAGGTACAATTGTGCCGAAGGATTGGCAAAATTAACTTTTACTTCGTTATCGAAAGTAATTAGCCCAGCAGGAACTTTACTGACGATCATTTCATTGAGGAGCTTCAGGTCTCGGATTTTTCTTCCTTGTATTGCCACCCTTCCACTCAACGAAGAGAGAACTTGGCTCATTTGAAGCGCTAACCAATTGATGCTCATGAAACCCAATTGGTTGCCGACCAAATAGAGAAAATAAGATTGCGTGAGCTCTTGCCTTGAAAGAATGAAAACCAAGTTGAGAAGCGCGCAAGACAGCATCGTTATCAGCCACGATCTTCTGCCAAAAAGAAATGCGCTCATAATGATATTGAGGAAGAACAAAAAAATAACCGAAGTCGACTGAACGCCCATGTAGTGGACTAGCCCCGCTGCAACCACCACATCGAAGAGTCTCGCGGCAAAATGTGTTTTAAGCTCGAGCAGCTCTAAGCCTTGAAAAGCAAGACCCAAAGCAAGCAGACTTAACACCGGAACAATTAAATCCGTCGAAATAAACCGAACTTCTCGCCACTGTAAAGTTAAGAAAATAAATTCAACAAGGGTGTACGCCAGAGGCATCACCCAAAGCCACACTAGTTGACTGTTTTTAGTCGTCTGAGTGGGTTCGCTGGATTCAAAAAATCCAATCAAGTCTCACACTCCACCTGCAAGATCAAATATTGGCAGATACATCGCTATCACGATGAAGGCAATTATTCCGCCGAGAACGACCATAAGAATGGGCTCCATCATGCTGGTCAAGGTGCCAACCGCTGTTTCGACTTCTTCTTCATAAAAATCTGCAACCTTGCCTAGCATTCCTGGCAAATCACCCGTTTGCTCCCCTACGGCCATCATGTTAATAACCATATCCGGAAATATTCCAATCTTTGTAAATGCGAATTGCAAAGTCTTACCCTCTTGAACCATAGCCTTTGCTTTTAGTACGGATTGCTCGAGTATGAAGTTGCCAACGACTCGGCTAGAGATATCTAATGCGTCTAACAAAGTAACACCGCTAGAAATGAGTGTGCTCAATGTTCGACTAAACCGCGCTATCCCGCCTTTAAATATGATGTCGCCTATCAATGGTACCTTGAGCATGTACTGATCAAAGAAGATCTTTCCTTCTTTCGTTTTTCGATATTGACCGACGCCGACAATCACAGCAAATAGCCCGCCAAAAATTGCGTACCAATAATCTCTTAATAAATGACTAAACTGGATGACATACTGAGTGAGAAGCGGCAGGTCGCGACCCGTCCCTTTAAACATTTCTTCAAACTTGGGAATCACAAAAGTCATAATGCCCGTAACAACTAAAACAGCAACTCCGATAATGGCAACGGGATAAACCATTGCTCCCTTGATTTTTCCGACAAGCTTTACCGATTTTTCAATGTATGCCGCCAAGCGATTCAAAATCGTATCGAGTAAGCCTGCCTCTTGCCCTGCTCTCACGAGATTGATGTAAAGATCATCAAAGATATTCGGAAAACTCATCATTGCATCTGCTAATGGCTTTCCGCTTTCGACGTCAATTCGAATCTTCGTAGTCGCCGCCTTCAATACGGGACTTCTGGAATTGTTTGCAAGAATCTGAAGTGCCTGCACAGCAGCTACACCCGAATTGATCAGAGTTGCGAACTGCCTTGTAAAGACTTGCAGATCTTTCGGCTTTACCTTACCGGAGGATTTGATTACTGCACCCTTTGCAGCATTTTCGCCTTTTTGTACAACCTTGACTGGTATCAAACTCTGGGCACGAAGCTTAACTCTGGCCTCTACATCAGAGGATGCATCAATCTCGCCTTTGATTAACCTTCCTCCGCTGCCTTTTGCCTGATACACATACTGCGCCATGAATTAGAGTCCAACTTTCTTTAACATTTGGTTAAGTTCTTCTATATCTTGCGTTGCTTCGAAGGCAGTTTTGATCTCGATTTTACGTCTCATGACCAGCTCTAGAAGCGACTGATTCATTGTGATCATACCCGTTTTACTTTGGCCCGTTTGCATATGGCTATAAATTTGGTGAAGTTTGTTTTCGCGAATGAGATGCCTGATAGCAGGAGTTAGCGTCAAAACCTCTAGTGCCAAGCACAATCCGCCGTCCTTGCCAGGCAGCAGTTGTTGGCTCACTACGCCTTGAAGGACAAGACTAAGTACCCCTCGAACACGATCTTGTTGAGATACAGGGTACATAGAAACGACACGACTGACAGTTTGAAGTGCTGAGTTGGTGTGGAGAGTTGCAAAACACAAATGCCCGGTTTCGGCAAGCTTAAGAGCTTCTTCTAAAACTTCCGCGTCTCTAAGCTCTCCGATAAGACAATAATCTGGATCTTCCCTGAGTGCACCTCGAAGAGCCGCAGCATAAGAGAGGGTATCAACTCCTAACTCTCGCTGGTTAACGATGCAGTTTTTGTGTTGGTGTCTGTACTCTACGGGATCCTCAATTGTAAGAATGTGACCATGGTAAGTGGCATTTATCCTATCAATAAGAGATGCCAATGTTGTGGATTTGCCACTTCCGGTGGGTCCTGTTACGAGTATAAGTCCATTCGAGTGTTTAACTAAATCAGATATCACTCGCGGCAGTTTAAGTTCTTCGGTCGTGGGTACTTGAAATGGGATTCGCCTAAACGCCGCAGCCACCGCTTTGTTAGAATAAAAATAGTTTGCTCGAAAACGAGAGCTATTTTTTAGGCCAAATGCAAAGTCCAATTCTTTAAGCTCCTCAAACTTGTGCTTTTGATGATCTGACAGTATTGAGTAACAGATCTCTTTAGTTTCATTGGGCTCGAGCTCTCGGTATTTGATTTTTACCAATCGCCCATTGATCCGAAGCGCCGGTGCAGCCCCAGCTGATATGTGTAAATCTGTGGCACCTTGATCAATAACCGCTTTTAACAACTGGCGAAGGCTCAACATAATTTACCCAGCCTGTTCGACTTTCAGCTCCACTTTGGGCTCTAGGTCCACTACTTCATCACGAACAGTCGTTTCAAGAACTTCTTCTACTGTTGTCGCCCCAGCTTTGATCTTTAGAAGTCCGCTTTGGCGCATAGATCTCATTCCCGATTTCATCGCTAACGTTTTTAACTGACTGGGATTGAGGTTTTGAAAAATTCCAGACTTAAACGCTTCGCTGAACTCAAGCATTTCGTAAACGGCAACGCGGCCTTTGTAACCTATTTCACTGCAGGCTTCGCATCCCACCCCCTTCATAGGCTCAAACGTACCAATTTCCTCTTTTTTGAAGCCCATTTCTAACAAAATCTCGTCTTCAACTTTTTCGGGCACCTTGCATTTTGGGCAAATACGCCGCACGAGCCTTTGCGCTACAATAAGATTAATGGCCGAGCTTACAAGAAATGGCTCAAAACCCATGTTGAGTAGACGGTTCACCGTTTGTGGAGCATCATTGGTGTGAAGAGTGCTTACAACCAAATGGCCCGTCAGGGCAGCCTTGAAGGCTATGTCCGCAGTTTCGTAATCCCGAATCTCACCAACCATTATGATATCAGGATCTTGTCTGAGGAAACTTCTTAAAGCTGACGCAAAATTTAATTCCACATCGGCATTCATTTGAACCTGATTGATACCATCAATGCGAAACTCTACCGGATCTTCCGCTGTTGAAATATTTCGGTCAGTTGTATTGAGAGTAGCGAGGGCGGAATAAATGGTCGTCGTCTTACCGCTGCCTGTCGGTCCTGTTATTAGTACCATTCCATTAGGTAGAAATATTGCTCTTGTGAATATTTCAACTTCATCGGGCTCAAAACCAAGTAGACTCATATCCAGCTGCAAATTGCTTTGGTCAAGGAGGCGTAGCACGATTTTCTCTCCGTTGACCGTCGGAAGCACACTTACACGAAAATCCATTTCTTTTTTGCCCTTGATATTGATCTTGATGCGACCATCTTGCGGTCTGCGCTTTTCTGAGATATCTAGCTTAGCCATAACTTTGATCCGACTAGATAGTGCTGTAGCAATACCTTGAGGGGGCTGAACCTTTTCGTAGAGCACTCCGTCGATTCTAAAACGAACTCTCATTCTTTTTTCATATGGTTCGATATGAATATCTGAGGCCCGCATATTTATGGCCTCAGTTAACATGAGGTTAACAAATTTTATAATAGGTGAGTCTTTATCGTGTCGATCCACATCGACGATTTCTACTTGAGCGGCTGTTTCTTCCCCGCCAGAAACTGTCTGCTCAATCTCCGTCATGATTGATTCGTAGCTGACATTGCCGCCATAGTATCGCTCGATGGACTGATTGATTTCCTTTTCGGAGGCGACAACAACTTCAATTTTTGCTCTTAGTAAGAAAGCCAAATCGTCTCTTGCGTGCAAGTTTCCCGGGTCAGCCATCGCTACCACAATACTAGAGCCCGCTTTTTGAATGGGAATCACACTGTACTTTTCACAAACTTCCTTAGGAATTGTCTTAAGTATTGTGTGATCAATTTCGAAGTTGTTTAAATCGATGGACGGCACTTGATATTGCTTTGAAAGGAATTCCGCGAGCTGCTTATCATTAATATGGCCAAGTTTGACGAGAGCTGCTCCCAGTCGACCGCCGTTTAGCCGCTGTTCTTTTTTTGCTTGTTCCAGTTGATCAACGCCAATGACATTTTCGGTGACAAGTAGTTCTCCTAAATTTTTAGCTGCCACGACGCACCTCTCAATGAACACACAAAATGCCCGAACCTTATCCTTTTAATTGTATCGAGCAGTGACAGTTTTTGTAACTAGACGGAGGCCTGGATCTTTTGAACTTGATTCGCCATTTCCTGAAGAAACTGGTCTGGTGTAATAACGCTTGCTCCAACTTCTTTCGCTCTTTCCGTAAACATATCCTCGCTTCCTGGCCGAAGGGTCCAGTTCATAACCCATCCGCCCTTCGTGAGATAGTTAAAGAAGCTGAGACCATTCAGCAGATACTCATCACTAAAGAGATCCCCCGTATTTATAGCCAAGGAAAATATGCCGGCAATTGATGTCAATCTTTCGGGATCAATCCAATCAACATTCAAACCGAGATAGTATTTTGACAGGTGGTCTGAGATTTTTTGGCAAACGAACTTGTCACTGGAGCAAAGATGAATATTGCGCAGCCCTCTATAGAACAAAGCTGCTACTGCTGAGTAAACTTCGGCTCCCTCGCCCACGACAAGTGCCGGTCTTTTAGGATCGATATACCCAATTGTTTCCAGTTGAGAGATGCACGAGTAATAGTGAGCATTCTCAACAACTGCGACTTTTCGATGCTTGATAATAAGAGAATCGACCCACCCCATGCCGATCATTCTGTAAGGGACCTGGGGAAGTTCCTTTACAAGGAATCTTCCAAAGTCAGGGTGGCCCAAAACAAACTTCTCATCCTCTTCAAAGAGTTTTTTGAAATCTTGTTTTAGTTCCTGAAGCGCCTGTTGATTCGAAAAGACTTCATCATCTAAAGTTCTAAATTCGAATTCGACAGAAGCGGCCTTGGATAATTCACTCACCCACTTCTCTTGCCAACCAAAGCCATAGTATCGATAGGTCATAGTTCTATTGAATATGATTTCGGGCTTGTTGAACATCAATTTTGATTTGCTCAATCAGTTCGTTTGGTCCAGCGAACTTTTTCTCACTCCTAAGGTGTGCATGAAATTCAAACTCCAAGCTGGTTCCATAAAGATTAACGTCCTGTTCTAAGATATGAACTTCGGGTTGAACTTGGCCATCAGAATAAAAAGTAGGCCTGCTACCGATATTGGCAATGGCCCAGTCCGATCGACCCTGCCACTTCGCTTTTCCAAAATATACGCCAGACCGCGGGAGAAACTCGCCTTCGACTTCGAGATTGGCTGTTGGAAATCCAAGGGACTTGCCACGGCCATCTCCCTTTTTGACTAAACCGACAATACTAAAAGGGCGTCCTAGTAAAAGTGCAGCTTTTTCGACCTGAGACTCCAGCAAGAGTTTTCGAATTCGGCTACTTGAAACTATCTCGCCTGCTATACGTAACGCGGAAGTTGTCCGCAGCTCAACTCCGGCACATTCACAAAGTGACTGAAGTATCTCGAAATTTCCCTCTCGATTGGCTCCGAAAGAAAAGTCGTACCCCACAACTAAACCTTGCGCGGCCAGTGGCTTTAAAATCCATTCATTAAAAAATCTCTGCGGAGATAGCTGCGATACCGCACGAGAAAATGGCTCTATAACTACTTTATCCACTCCCAGCTCTTCAAAACGAGCCAACTGTTCTTTTTCGGTCGAAAGACACTTGAAATCTAGCTGCGGGAATAGCACCCGGCGTGGATGAGGGGAGAAAGAAAACACCACAGTCGTCAAACCCAAACGCCGGGCCATATCTTGGAGGTCTGAGACAATTTTTTGGTGCCCCAAGTGAACTCCATCAAAATTTCCTATAGTGACGACAGAGCCCGGCAGTGGTCTATTGAGAGTGTGAACTCCGCGAAATATTTCCATAATTAAGGTGTGTCCTTATTGTGAGCCCGTTTTAGACTGGATACGATATGCTTTTTGCAGTAGCAAGTTGAAATGAGCTCCTCCCCTAGCCTTCTTGCACAAAATCTCCTAAAGTGGGCAGCAAAATGTCGTTAAATAACAAAACCATGAAAAAGCCAAACCGCCTACAGATGTGGGGGGGGAGAGTCATAGGCAGTTTGGCAGCTCGAGCGCTCATAGCCTGGCTCATTTCACTCGTGGCATTACAGTATGACGAATCTACAAATTATGATTACCGCTTTCAGGTAAGACCTTCTCAGCCATTGAAAGCTCCTATAGCCCTCGTGCTCGTTAACGAGCAAGAGTGGTACAGGTGGGTCGAACCATCGATCAATATGATCCGTCCACTTAAAGAAATCGGCCCCCTTACAGACAGCTACTTTTGGAACGAAGAACTTTGGACTACTCTCATTAGGCGGCTATTAGAAGTAGAAGTAAAGGCGATAGGCGTAACCTTTTTCTTCGGTGAAAACATTCCACGACCAAGACGACTGTCTTCTATGGTTGTGTTTGAGAACCCTCGCGTTTATTGGTCGGCTAGGCTTGATGCTGAAGGGCGCACGCGCCTGCCTCGATTTGCACCACGAATTTACTCGCCAAACGCGGGCCTCGTAGACCTAACTGAAGATCTTGATGGTGTGCTCAGAAGAGTTATTCCAACACCTTCGACGGCGACAAGTTTGCCCCTATCACTAGCTCGTGAAATCGGCGACGTAGTTAGGCCTAATCATGTGGTAGAAACGATAAACTATTTGGGCCCACCCGATGTCTTTCCCACCTTCACCTTTGCAGAGATCTTAACGAATTCCGTTCAGCGAGCGAAACTCCGAGGTCACGTTGTTTTGGTTGGAGCCAGACAATCTGCAGGTCAAGAACTTCAGACTCCATTGGGGCCGATGCCAAAAGCTGCCGTTATTGGCAACATCCTTCACAACCTCGCATTTGATGAATGGGTTAAGAAAGCGCCGACTTGGTTTTACGCCATTTACTTGCTTGTCCTTTGTTTTCTGTTTGCCTTAATTTCCATAGTCTTTCCGCCCTTGCTAACACTTACGATATTTTTCGTCGTTTGGGGATTTATTGCTGCAGCGTCGACTTGGATGTTCGACGTCGTCCACTTTTGGCTCCCTATTGCTAGCCCTATTATTATGGGCACTTTAATTTTGGCTTTGTTTGTCACCTGGCAGCTCACAGAAAAGGATCGTCTCAATTGGCTACTCGAGCAAGAAAGCAGCAATCTTAGAGAGCTTGAAATAATGAAGAATAACTTTGTGAGCCTTTTTTCTCACGACCTTAAGACACCCTTAGCAAAAATCTCTGCAACACTCGACAAACTCAAGTTTTCTGCTTTAGAGAGTGAAATTTCTGAAGAGCTGGGTTCACTGAGAAAAGCCAGCTATGAACTCCATCGATACATTCAGTCGATACTTCAGGTTATTCGGGTGGAGGCCGTAGACTTCAAACTGCATAAACAACCTGTAGATATTAACGATATTGTTCTTAGGTTGGTCGATGAGCTCAAGCCGCTTGCCCAGGAAAAAAATTCAATGATACTGCAAGATTTGGAACCACTTTTCTCGGTCGAAGTCGATCCGGTACTCATCAAAGAGGTGCTACAGAACCTTATCGAAAACGCCATTAAATACACTCCTAATGGCTCTATTGTTAAGGTTATCACTCGGGAACACGAAAATATGGTAGACGTGACTGTCATCGATAATGGACCTGGTATAGGGCAAAGTGACCTGGAGCGAGTTTGGGAGAAATTTTACCGCGGTAGCCAGTCTGAACTTCACACCCGTGGCAGTGGCCTGGGACTTTACTTTGTGAAATATTTTGTCGAGCTTCACGGGGGTAGGGTATTTGTCAGCAGCGAAATAAACCAAGGCACGAAGATTGGCTTTACCTTGCCCCTATGATAAAATCCGGGCACGGTGATCGGTGATCGGTGATCGGTGATCGGTGATCGGTGATCGGTGATCGGTGATCGGTGATCGGTGATCGGTGATCGGTGATCGGACACTAAAATATTTAGAATCTTTTTTCAAAAGGTCGCTAGTGAAATGAATTTTACTTGCGAAATACCTTTAATCAAAGAATCTCTTTTAAAAGGCTTCAAATGAACAAAATACAAGTATTAATAGTCGATGATGAACCGGAACTTCGAGAGTCAATAAAGCTGGCGCTAGAGCGGGAAGATTTTGGGTTGCCCGTGGTTACGGCAGAAGCTGACAATGGCGCAAAGGCACTTCAGATGTTCTCTCAAACTAAATGGGATCTCATCCTTCTTGACGTCCGAATGCCCGAGATGGACGGACTTACAACCCTTAAAAAGATCAAAGAGATAGACCCTTCCACTTTTGTTGTGTTGATCACGGCTCACGGGAACGTGCAAGACGCCATCGATGCTATAAAAGAAGGTGCCTATGATTACGTCGAAAAACCCATTCAGGCTGAAAAGCTTTCTGAGATTGTAAGAAAAGCCTTAGATGCCAGAGAGATGGTTTCAAAGATTGCCATGTCGAACCCCATTTTTGACGACGACATTGAAAGTGACATGGTAGGCGGGTCTACCCAAATGAGGCAAATCTTTGATTTGGTAAGTAGGCTTACCAAAGTAGAGACAACTGTTCTCATACGCGGAGAAAACGGTACCGGAAAAGAGCTCGTCGCTAGGGCCATTCATTTTAACTCGCCCAGGAAAGCCGGCCCCTTTGTAGCCATCAATTGCGGAGCCATTCCAGTCAACTTAATGGAGAGCGAACTGTTCGGACATGAAAGAGGTGCTTTTACAGGTGCGACAGAGAGAAAAATTGGCAAATTCCAACTGGCTAATCAAGGGACACTTTTTTTAGATGAGATTGGTGAGTTACCTCCTGAGATGCAGGTGAAACTACTGAGAGTACTTCAAGACAAAACTTTTATGCCGGTGGGTAGCAACCGAGAAGTGCGCACCGGATCTCGGGTGATAGCCGCAACAAATCGAAATCTAGAGAGAATGATCGTCGATGGTTCGTTTCGCGAAGATTTGTTCTACCGGCTCAACGTCATGCCAATTTTTATTCCGCCTCTACGTGAAAGGCTCGATGACATTGAGTCTTTGGTGAGTCGCTTTATTGAAAAATTTAATTTGCAGCACAAGCGAAAAATGACTGGTGTTTCTGATGAGTCGTTAAAGGCGATTAAACATTATGGGTGGCCAGGCAACATTCGTGAGCTCGAAAATGTTATTGAACACGCTTTTATTGTTGAGAACTCCTCTACCATTTCTTTGGCCAGCTTGCCCCAGCAAATTCAGGCGGCTGCAAAAACGACTGCGCCTGCGCCGGGTGTGCATGTAGAGAGTGCCTTAGACTTCGAAGAGTTTAAAGAGAAGGCCGAGCGAGAATTTATTTTGGCTGCTCTAAAGGCTAACAACGGCAGAATTAACCAAACAGTGGCCCAGGCCAACATACCTAAGAACACTCTTCTTAGAAAAATGCGCAAGTACGGCATTATTGCAAAAGAGTTTTTCGTGAACGAATGATCATCGAATTAAAATGATCATCGAATTAAATAGACCAGAACTCCTCGCTGAAGCTGTTTACGCGTCTAGAAATTTGCTGAGAAATTGTTCTGGGCGGGGAAAACATTTCGAGAAGATGGAATAATTTTCCCATGCGAACGTCGCGTTCCTCGGTAATTCAAAGACTTAGCCTCTAATGGCGTGCCCGACTTGGGTAAACTAAAGATGTGTCGATTACTGAATGTCGAAATTTTAAAGGTGATCGCCCGTGTCAATACGGATGTACTCAGCGTTGTCATTTTGAATCGCCCTCGCCCTCGTCTTCACCCACTAAACGCGGGCCAAATATTCTTTTGGTGCATCTCGGGGCTCTCGGTGCCGTTGTTCGCTCAACATCATTGCTTGAACCTATTGCGAAGAAGCATCCTGGTTGTCAAATCTTCTGGGTTACTGAAAGGCCAGAAATTTTAGGTGATCACCCCGGCATCTACCAAAAGCTCAACCTCTCTTTTGAATCGCTCATGCAATTAACACCAATACAGTTTGAAGCAGCCTATATTGTCGACAAAGATATTCGCGCCGCTGGGTTTGTCGACAACCTTTCAGTAAAAAAGACTTTTGGATTTGTATCTGACCAAAACGGAGTCGTTGTACCTGCTACCAAAGCAGCTGATCGGCTCTGGCAACTCGGAATAGACAATAATGAAAAATTCTTTGTTAACAAAAAGTCCGAAGCGCAATTGCTCTGTGAGAGTTTAGAGTTAGAGTACTGGCGTTCGCAATACAGCCTTCCACTTTCTGAAACAGAAAAGGCACTGTCCTCTCGCCGCCGCTTAGAATGGCTTTCCAAAAACAACGACTTTAAATGTAAAATCACAAAGAATGAGATTCCATGGGCCACCAAGAGGGGTTCGCTTTCCCACTATAACAGTCGGAACGAAGCTCAGCTCCCGGTTCGTCTATTACTTGGATTCAATACGGGCTGCAGCAATGTTATACCTTACAAAAAGATGACCGTAGAAGGGTCAGCTCAGCTCATTAATTTAATTCATCAAACTTTCACCGGCGTCCGCGTTGTGCTTTTGGGCGGAAAAGAAGATCTAGAAAGAAATAAGCAGATTCTGGATCTTTCACCCGGAGCAATCATGTCGCCCCATGACTTGGGCTTAAGGGATGGGCTTTCATCGATAGCTGCATGCGATCTCGTGCTCTCTGGCGATTCATTGGGGATGCATTTTGCCATTTCTCAACGAAAGTGGACCATTGCTTGGTTTGGACCCACATGCTCCCATGAAATCGATCTATTTGATTGCGGCTACAAGGTGATTGCAAATGTTCCGTGCGGTCCCTGCTGGAAGCGCAGTTGTGATCGACCGGTTATGTGTTATGATCACGTGCCAGAAGTCGAAATTCTTAAAGGTATCGAAAAAGGATTGCACTATCTTGAAAAGCAAAATTTTGGTCATCCAAACAGCCTTTCTAGGCGATCTACTCCTGTCGATTCCCCTATTGAGAGAAGTTAGAAAGCTTCACCCGCTGTCAGAGATTCATTTGCTTGCAAAAAAAGGTCTCGGAGATTTTTATTTAAATGTAAAGATCGTTGATCGCCTTCACCAAGTAGATAAAAGTCAGAGTTCTTGGCGAAATGAGACTTCCCGAAAGTTAAAAGCCGAACGGTTTGAAACCATTTACTGCCCTCACAAATCCTTTTCAAGTGCGTGGCTTTCTTTTCGCATTGGCGCCCCTAGGCGCGTGGGGTTTCAACAACTTAAAACGCGGTGGGCTTTTACAGAGACAAAAAACTGGCCTCGCCATTTGCCAGACGCTTTAAGACAAGTATCTTTGGTTACAAACCTATCAAATGAAAATGTCTCTTCTAAGAATGTGGCTGCCTTGCAAGAAAAGTTTACGATGCAACTTTCAGAAAAGGAAATGTCTTTTATAGAAGCTGCCCCTGCCGCTTTGCCGCCGATGGAGTCTCATAATGGGGAGCAAACAGTTGTCTCTAATCAAGAGAGTTATCTTTTGCAAAATCGCAATCCTAAAAATCCCGCCGACACACTTCAGCCTAGTGTTGGTGTGAAGGATTTCTTCGTGAGATCCCGCTTGAAAGACTACCTTGTCATTGCACCAGGCAGTCAGTGGGCGACAAAGCAATGGACCCAAGGGGGATTTGCAGCACTCATAGAAATTCTGCTCCGCCAAAACAATCGAATTGTGGTCGTCGGAACCCAGACAGAGAAAACACTAGCGGATAGTATTTTGCATCAGGCCTTGGCGAAATGCGAAGGTATTTCAGATAGCAACTCAGCAATAAATCTTTGCGGCCTTACTTCTGTCTCTGACTTGATTCTAATCATGAGAGACGCAAAGTGTGTAATCACGAACGATTCAGGTGCCATGCATGTAGCAAGTTTAGCTGGCACACCTACTGTGGCCATATTTGGGCCTACGACACTGTCTTTGGGGTATCAACCATGGAATGCTAAAAGTATCATCGTTGAAAACAATGAACTTTCGTGTCGACCTTGTGGAAAGCACGGTCACAATGAGTGCCCGCTCGGTCACCACAAATGCATGAAAGATATCACTGCCGCCATGGTCTACGATTCTTACGCTAATATGACGTCTCAGCGGTAGACCGCAAAGCCTCCGAACTACTTTCAAACTCCTTGCGTGGTTGACCCAACACGAATAGGACAAACTCTTTCTCATGGTTGCAAAGAAACCCTTAGAATGAAAACTTCTTTTCGTCCGGAACGAGAGGCAGCTCGCCGCCGCCTTCGCCGAGTTTGATCTCAGAAACTTTTCCTAAAATCGTACCGATTCGAATCGCCGATTCAATTCTTACTAGCAGCTTTCTATCATCGTCAGTTAGCCAAAACAGAATGTCGCCCACGGGTTGGAACACGCCTTCAATCTCTACTTCTGGTTTCATAACTAAAGTGCGCAAATTTCCCAGATCGGTTTTGAGCACTTCTTTTCTCACCAGGACCGCCTTTGCTAACATATTCTTACCTTTATCAGCCAAATGAAACTGCACCTTATTGCCTGGTTTCATTTGAAAGGCCCTCATATAAAAAACAGCACTAATAACGTTTTGAGAAAAGTCAGGAACTTTCCATTCCATCTCCTCAGTTTTAACGCCATCTTCTTTTGTGATTCGCTTTTCCCAAAAATGAGATGTTTGCTTCTTCCAGTCAAAAAGACTTCTTACTTCACGAAGCTGCTTACTTTCTTTTACTGAGATCATAAAGTTGTAGGGCCGCATTTGCTCGTAATCGAGGTAGGTTTCTGCATAGTCATCGACTGCGTAAACCAGAGAGAACAAATCATTAGATTTGACACTGATTCGAAACCGATACGATTTATTGCCGTTCACTTCAACAAAAGGGAGCACCTCTATAGCTAAATCTCCAGCGACGACATTAAAATAGGAAAGCTTGAGAACCACTTTCTCACCGACGCGAAAAGGATCTTCAATCGGTCGACGACCAACAAAACCTTCCGAGCTCTCTATCTCGGGTAGCCGAGGTTGCTCTTTTTTGGAGTTATCTTTTTTTGTTACCTTTTTCTCTTGTTCTGCCTTTACTGCCTTTTTATCTACGTGTGCTTTCGCCGTCGCAGATGAATTCTTCGTACGTTGGTCCTTGGCGCCTGCCTTTGACTCCGAAGCTTCTTTTGCGTTTTCCGACGATGGGCGAACCTCTGGCCCCTTTGGTGGCTCTACAGATGGTGGATCAATCTCTTTTACTTCTAGCTTTTTTTCATACTCATTGATGCGAGTGAGTTCTTGGGAGTTCTCATAGACCAGAAACTCTTTTGCGCACGCTGAAAGAAGCAAAAGATAGGCAGTTTGTAAGAAGACATTAGCAGCTGTTTGCCCGTTCCAATTCTTCAAAAAAACTCCCAATTTAGTAGCTCCGCTGGTCACCTTCAGGCCACCATATCCATGCCTACGTGACAACTATTGTTTCACGCAAATCTCTTCCATCTTCGGTGAATCCACATCCATTGTCCAGGATGCTTCCTTATGGCCTTCTCAGTCCAATCGGTATACTTTTGGGTCAATGATTCTATGCTTTCCGTAGCAATAGTTTCGATAGGCTCATCTGCTACAATGTGCAGTTTTCCTGTTTGCTCATTCCTGTAAGTGTACATTGGTATAACCGGTTGCCCTAGTTTCTTTGCAAAAACCGCAAGACCCGCGGCAGTCCCGGTGGGAACACCAAAAAATTTGACGGCAACTCCCACTGGCGGCCCCATAAACTGGTCTAGAACAAAAATAACGGCGCGGTTTCTTTTTAAATGCCTCAGTATCTCGAACTGACTTTTTTCTTCTCGTAAAAATTCCGTCCCAAGCCTGTTACGAATTTGAAACCAAATTTTATTGAGTACCTCTGATTTGAACCGCTTTGAGATAAGCGAAACGGGGAACTTACTCAAAGAAAGGGCGGCACAACCAAGATCGCCGTTACCGAGGTGAAGTGTCAGAACCAGAGCACCTCTACCTTTTGCAAGTTGATTGCCGAGGACTGACAAATCTTCCATTTCAAAAAAATCTTCGAAATGACGCTCTTTTAACGCGGCCATCATGACAATTTCAACTATTGTGTTGCCAACATTGTAAAGCGAACGCCTCGCGATCTTAACGGCCTCTCCTCGAGTTAACTTTGGAAACGCCAGGAGCACATGATCGATGGCTAAATTTCTTCGTATTCTCAAAACATCGAACCAAAGCACACCTAGAAAGTTTCCGATAAGCAAAGTCACTTTTCGAGGTAACAAAATCAACAACGCACCGAGGGTAATCACGCTCCCAAGTAAAAACTTAGTTAGAATTCTGTTCAATGTTCAATCCTTCTCACCGGGATACCGGATTTTGTTCAATCAGACTGCAAACATCGTTGATGAGAGTCTCTGCAAAATTAGGGGGCACAAACGCTAATTGCACTCTGGCAACTGAAATTGGCAAATCCTCGCTGCAAAAATCCTTCAGTTTCGCCCAGTCTTTCTCTGTCGTGATAGCCATATCAGCCCCATGTAGCCGCAGGAGCCGCTTGATTTCACTGCCAGAATCTACACCATATCGATAATGATCCTTGAAGATCTTATGATACACAACTTTGATCTGGGCGTTTTTCACCGATTGCTCGAACTGCGTAGGATTACCTATACCAGAAACCAACAAAACTTTTTTGTTCATGATCGAACTTTGCTCTTCAGCAAACAGGACTTGATACTCGGCCCTAGGAGTCTTTTCATTTATGATACCGCGACTCTCCAACTGATAGGCGGTGTCAGGATGAGCAGTTTCCGCCTTTGTTGCTATTACATATTTCGCCCTATTTAAGGAACTTATTGGTTCTCGTGATCTCCCTAGCGGAAACAACCAGTAGTCAGACCAAGGCACCGACAAATCCAAGAGTACAATATCGATATCGCGCTGAAGTCGTCGATGTTGAAATCCGTCATCCACTAGAATGAGGTCTAGGCTCTTTGCCGCTGACCAGCCAGACACAATATCAGATTTTGAATCACCAATCGCCATATACACGCTTGGTACTCTACTATGAATCTCAAGTGCCTCATCGCCAACTTGCTCAAGAGAGATCAGATCACCCGGAGCCAGGTATATGTCTTGCTTAACACTTCTGGAATAGCCTCTACTCACATAGCCAACGCGTAGGCCTCTCTTTGTCAAACGCTCAAGCAGCCACACAATCAGCGGAGTTTTACCTGTTCCCCCAAAGGTGATATTACCCACACTTACGACAGGCGCCGGCGCCCTCACAGTTTTTAATTTATTTTTATTATAAAGAAGGTTTCTTGCGGCAACTAATGAGTAGGTAAGAAGATACAAAGGCCACCCAATAACGACAGTCAAGAATTCAGCCAAGTGTCGACCACTGAGAGCCTTGCTCACACTTGATCTCCACCGGCCGTCGCTACCAGGCTAGCTACGCGTCTGGTGGCACCCTTAGATCCTAAGAGGTTTTCAAGTTTTGCGAGTTCTACTCGCTGCTCTTCTCGCTCTGACGGATTATTTAGTAGTCCCTTAAGCTTGTCGTAAATAACAGACTCATTTGCTTGTTCTTGAAACAACTCAGGACTAACTAATCTATCAAGTATGAGATTTGGAAGTCCAAAAAACTTCGGGAAATCAAAAAGTCGTCTCACTACAAAGGCTGTCATTCGTGAAACCTTGTACATTATAACCATTGGTTTTTGACATAGCCCCACCATGAGGGTGGCCGTACCGGATGCACATAACACAACGTCGGCCATTGGTATCATCTCAAACGGATCTCGCTGAACGATGATGATGTTCGTCGATGTTTGGATTTTTGCCTTCAAGGTAGTGACATTTTGAGTTGGAGCCACAAAAAGCATGACTTTAAGATTCGAAAACTCTGCTTGCAGACGAGACGCCACTTTGAGTTGAACATCTAAGTGGTTTTGAATTTCACTACCGCGACTTCCTGGCATAAGAGCCAACACATTATCTGATGGTAGAACCCCATACCGACTTCGTTCATCATGAAGGATCTGTCGCTCATTTGCTGAGGGCAAAGCTTCTAAGATTGGATGGCCTACAAAATGCACGCTAACGCCTTGCTTTTTATAGAAATCAACCTCAAACGGAAAGATAACAGCCAGCTGGGTAACATACTTTTTGACGAGCTCAACACGTGATTTGCGCCATGCCCATATCTGAGGAGAAATGTAATAGATAACAGGTATCTTCAACTTTGTGAGTTCTTTAGCCAATCTAAAGTTAAAATCTGGATAGTCTAAGAGAATGGCCACCTTTGGCCTATCGACTTTGCACTCATTCACAATAGACTTAAACACTTGCCGGATGTAGGGCAAATGCTTGACGACTTCTTTTAAGCCGACAAGAGCCATATCTTCACTCTTTGCAATGGCCCTAAATCCCAGCTTTTGCATTTCAGCAGAGCCGATACCAAAAAACTCCTTCTTAGTTGCGGCTTCGCTACTTGTAGTGCGCAATTCTTCTATCAACATTTCAGCGTACTTGGCGCTTGAGGCCTCGGCCGCAATGACTAAGTACTTTTCGGTAATTCTTGGTGTAACCGCCTCCGGCATAAACTCCTCAGTCTGCGCCGGCTAAAGCACTTTCAATTTTAGAAGCATAAATCAGAGCATTAAGCCCGTCCCTGGCGGTGACAGATGGAGTTCTCCTACTTACGACTGATTCAACAAAGTCGGCAGCTTCTGCTTCAAGTGCGTCTCGCTTTTCAAGCAACATCTCAGTTGTCTTTACTTCCGCCCCAATTTTTTCAAATCGACTTACACTTAACGATCCCAAATCTACATGCCACCACCTGCCACCCTGATAGGCTTCGACCGATCTTTCTATCTTTGCAGCCATGCGGTTTGCAGAAATCATTACCCGCGCATTTTTTGAAAAAAAGAACTCTGCCTCTACAAGATCCCAATCCCCTGAAGGGCCTTTCGCTCCAGTGGCCACGATTCGAGTTGGTTCTTCGCCAAAAAAATCCAGCGCCAAATCAATGTCATGGATCATAACATCTCGGACGACATTGACATCTGCCCCTCTTTCGCGAAATGGGGCCCAGCGCTTAAAACGAAGCAATGAACATTCTCTGCAGTTTTCTTTGATCCATTGATAGGCAGGATTAAACCTCTCAATATGACCCACTTGAACCAAAAGGCCTGCAGACCTAGAAAATTCCTCTAGCTGCCTGGCCGTTGTCACATCAGAAGTCATTGGTTTTTCAATGAACAACGGAAGTTTTCTTTCTAAAGCCTGTTTGGCGACATCGAAGTGAGTGGTTGTTGTCGACGCACAAACGACCGCATCAACGTTGCTCAATAAATGCTCCAGGCTCGCTGAAACCGATACACCTGTTTCTTCGGCAACCTTGTTAGCCTGTTCTCTATTTGCATCGTAAACACACGCGAGCGTTCCAAGCTTCATATGTTTAAGGGCATGAAATCGCCCCAAGTATCCGACCCCAACTATGCCAACTCGTGGGAGTCGCCGCGGTTCGCCCGTTAACATCGTAACACCTCGCTAGTATCTAAATAGCAAGTCCTCTTTTTGACTCTTTGATAAAACGAATCAAGTACTCAATGGCAGGACTCGGAGTGCACTCATCGTGTATTCGCTGAAGGCCCTCGCTCAACGTGGAAGAACCTTTGATAATAATTCTTATAGCTTTATGCAATCCATCGATATCGGCTGCATTCATCCCGCCGCGCTCCATACCAATCTTGTTCGTCGCCCGCATAACAGCGTAGTTTCCTTGAGCTATGGCGTAAGGAAGTATGTCCTTATTGACAGAACTGTACCCACCTAAGAAAGCATAGTCGCCAACTCTAACAAACTGATTGAATGCACAAACTCCACCGACGTTTACCTGATTCCCAATTTGCACGTGCCCAGCAAGCTGACTCGCATTCGCAAAAACGTTGTCATCGCCAATCTCGCAATCGTGACCAAAGTGGCAATAGGCCATAACCATGTTGTTGTTCCCAATTTTGGTAGTACCTTTTGCAGTCGCAGTGGCTAAAGAAATTGTCACATGTTCGCGAATATGATTGTTGTTTCCAATATGAAGGCGTGTGGGTTCGCCTTTGTACTTCTTGTCCTGAGGTGCACCGCCCAGCACGCAACCTGGGTAGATCTGATTACCTTCACCAATTTCCACGATTCCTGACTCTATGCCAATACTCACATTGCTATGTAGATGCGTGTTCGCGCCAATACGCACTCGGCCCCTCAGGGTACAAAACGGACCGATGGAGACGCCTTTTTCGATGATGGCTTCTGAGGAGATAACACTCGATGGATGAATACTCACTTCGCTCAAATCACACTCCATCAGGCAAACATTTTTGCCATTAACTCCGCCTGTGAGACTGTTTCGCCTTCTACCTCTGCTGAACAACTAAAGACATAAAGGGCCGTGCGTGCTTTAATGATCTCCGCCTTCATAATGAGAGTATCTCCGGGCGTTACTTGTTTACGAAACTTAGCATTGTCGACGCCCAGAATAAATACATCCCACTTCTTTCCCTCTGGGTGGGGGATATGAGCAAGCAACCCGCAAGATTGGGCCAAAGCTTCAATCTGTAAAACTCCAGGCATTACCGGCAAATGAGGAAAGTGACCTACAAAGAAAGGCTCATTCAAAGTCACATTCTTTAATGTAACAATCCGGTCACCAACGTGATTTTCATTTGGATTCTTTTTCTCTCGTTTCAAAACTCGATCAACCAAGAGAAATGGATACCTATGTGGCAAGATTTCTTGAATCCCGCAGATATCCATCACAAACTCCTTCATTACTTCTCTTTCTCGAACTTTTTGATAAGCTCGTCAGTTAAATCAATGTCTTTCTTGGCCCAAAGTACACTCTGCTCTGACTTCTCGAGTATTAAAGTGTAATCGCCCTCTTTAGCCATGCCATCCATAACTTTTCTTAGCTTCTCAAGAATAGGTTGTGTGAGATTTTTTTCTTGTTCAGACATGTCCTGCTGGCTCTGTTGAACGAGTTTTTGATAGTCGAGCATTTTTTGCTGAAGATTCTTTTGTTTTTCTATTCTTGCATCGTCCTTCAATAGCATTGCATTCTTTTCGAGATCATCACGTAATTTTGTAATTTCTTTTTCTCGCTCTTGAAGTTTTTTCTTTTTGGATTCGTATTCCTTTTCAAGGCTAGTTCGTGCAACTTTGCCGGCCTTTGTTGACTGAATCGCCTTTTGCAAGTCTACATATCCAATTTTAGCGTCAGCTGCAGCTGTAGTTGCGGCAGAAGAAAAGCCTACTGTCAAAAGTGACATCGCAATTGTTAACAGTGTTACAGCGGGCAAACCTTTATTAAATCTCATAAACACAACCTCTCTTTTTTCAAATAAGAACCCAATGGATACGATATCCGAGCAAATGTGGCCAGCAATTTCTCGCCCAAGCTTAGAGCTGTTTGCATTTGATACGCGTCATGAAGCTGACAAAACCTGGCGTTTCGTCATCGCCCCCTAAATTAGACCATTGTCCTTCGCTAAGACTTCTCGCGGATCGAGTAAGAGCTAAAAAGGTGCGCCTATCGAGAAGATAAAGTTGGTGCCTTCATTTCTTTGAGGATTGATGGGAATACCCCATTCAAACCGCAGTGGTCCCAGCGGAGAGAACCATCTAAAGCCCATACCGTAGTTACTTCTAAAGTCTTCAAAAGTAATCTCATCGTCCGCATATCCAGAGTCGTAAAACAACACCCCTTTAATACCGGCCTCGCTAATTACCGGGAACTCAAGCTCGAGGTTATAGTAAGCCTGCTGCCGACCACCAAATACAAACTCTAAACCTCGACTGTCACTTGCTGGATTGGTGATGACTTTTTTGCGGCCAATCGAAAACCAATTAAACCCGCGAAGAGTGCGATCACTACCCAATCTAAAGAGTTCATTGAAAGGGGGAGCTCTATTGCCCGCCGGAGAAATGCTTCCGTAGGTGAAGTTGGTCCTGAGTACCAAATCCCAGATCAGTGGTCGATAATAACGAGCCGTTGCCAGCGATTTATTGAAGTAAATTTCGCCGCCTAGACCGGCGTACTCATGCGATGCACTTAGGTAGTAACCATCAGACGGGAACATTCGGTCGTTTCGTTTGTCATAATCGATAATGGCCGTCACCGAACTTGTGCGACCATTGGTTGTTTCTACGGGATAAATCTCTTGAAGATCAGCCTTTGCGAGATCTATCTGGGCATAATCGTTTCTGTATCGCAAGGATGCGATGAGATCTTCTGCAAGTGGGTGGCCAACGGTGACCGAGGCTCCAAGCCTGGTATCCGTGAATTCATTGTACCTATTTTCTGTTCGATAGGCATTAGCGCCAAAGGACCAAAGAGTGTCGTAGACATAGGGTTCGGTAAAACTAACATTGAAGATGCTATTAACCTTACTAACTTGAAAATTCAGACCGATCGATTGGCCCCGGCCTAAAAAGTTCTGCTGCTGAATCTGCCCCTGAAACACGGCCCCCTGGAATGAACTATAACCGGCGCCAACAATAATCTGTCCGGTATTACGCTCCTTTACCACGATGTCCAAATCCATACGACTTGGATCATCCGGGAAGGTTTTGCTCGTAAATGCAACATCGTCAAAATATCCAAGCCGTTTTACATTGCCCTCGGATTTACGCTTTCGGGTTTCATTGTAAAGCTCCCCCTCAGCGATCCTCAGCTCACGGCGAACCACTTTATCTCGTGTTTTTGTATTGCCCTTCGTTTGAATTCTACCAAGATAGACTTTTTCACCCTTATCAATTTCAAAGGTAATATCGACTAGGCGCTCCTGCTCTCGGACTCTTGTTTGAGGAATGATATTGGCAAACGCGTAACCAAGATCACCATACTTTGCTTGAAGCGACTCAATGTCAGAACGGAGCACCTCTGAGCTAAAAATGTCTCTGCCGTCTAGATTCACAGACTCTTCAAGTTCACTCGAGGTAAAGAGAAGGTCTCCAGAGAAGTTCACTTCACCAACCCCAAACTGTTCGCCTTCTTCAACTCTAATTGTAATATAAATCGATTTTTTGTCTGGCGTTATATAGACTTGAGGGCGATCAACCTTTGCCTGCACAAAGCCTTTGTTGAAATAAACCATACTAACAATCTGAACATCTCTCTCAAAAGCGTCCTGCCGGTAAGAACCGGAACCCGATAGAAATGAAAAGAAACCATCTTCTCGTGTAAAAAGTTTTGTTTTAATTTCTGTATCTGAGATTCTGTAGTTTCCTACTAAAGTAATCCTCTTTACTTTAACCTTTTCATTTTCGCTCACAATAAAGTTTACTTTTACCGCGTCGGCAGATTCAGTCTCTTGAACTTCATAGCTGATTCGAGCTAAAAAATAGCCCTTTTCTTCGTAGAACTTTGAAAGCTTTTCTACGGCGGTGTTGAGCTTCTGGTAGTCAAGAATTTCGTAGGGTTTGACGCCCGAAGCATCGAGTAGATCTTCTTCTTTTTGATCGCTATTGCCAAGAAATTTAATCTCGGACATCGAGGGTTTCTCGAACACTTTAAACTTCAGTTCAAGATCGCCGTCAGCTCGATTCACTTTGGAGACCTGAATGTTCTTGAAATATCCTAAGGCAAATATCCGTTTCACATCTTCGCTGATTTTTTTTTGATCGACGGTTTCACCGAGTGCACTTTGAATCTTGGCCCTTATTGCCTCGACGTCTATCTTTCGTTGACCTTCTATTTCAATCTTTGAAATCTTTCCGGCACCTAAAGCGGATTCACCGCTCGTAACTCCAGCAAACAGCAGCAAACAAATAAGAAAGGGGGTGCAAAATAGGGGGTTTACGAAAGAGAAAAGCGACGCTTGTAAGGATTGAGTGGAATCGCACTCCCCACTTGGCCATTGTTGCCTAATGCTTATCGGTGGTATCAACACGATTTTAGAATCTCCAAAAATCCAATGGTTTTAGTGGGTTACGTAACAACGAGGGAGAGTATACGGATTCACATCCCATGTCAAAACCTGCCGTCCCGAAGCGTGAGTACCCGCGTAAACCGCTTAGCAAAGGCCTGATCGTGGGTCACGGTGAGGAGGCTAAAGCCCTTATCTTCTAATAACTCAAAAAGGAGCTCTTGAAGGGCCAGCGCATTCTTTGAGTCAAGATTCCCCGTCGGCTCGTCGGCAAATAGGACTTCTGGCTCACAAATAAGTGCTCGCGCAATGGCAACCCTTTGTTGCTCTCCGCCACTGAGATGTGCCGGCCAGTGACTCAAGCGATGAGAAAGCCCTAACTCTGACAAAAGAGACTTTGCTTTGGACTCGCAAGTCTCTAGAGAAAGACCCGCGATCTGACCAGGAAGCATCACGTTCTCGAGTGCTGTGAATTCGCTGAGCAAATGATGAAATTGAAAGACAAAACCCATTTTGACATTCCTAAACCGACTTAACTGAGTGTCATCCCATTTAGTAATGTCTTCTTCTTTATAGTACACTTTGCCCTCGGTTGGGGCATCAAGTGTACCTAGTATGTGTAGCAGCGTGCTCTTACCTGCACCAGATCTTCCCATTATACAAACGGCTTCGTTGATCTGGAGCGCGAAATCGACGTCTTTCAAAACAGGCACTGCGACGTCCGTGCTCGTATAAACTTTTGATACGTTCCTCGCCTCTAACAAGGCACCCAGAGTGGGTTGATAGGATTCAACAGTCTCTTCACTCATAGCGAATTCCCTCCACGGGGTTCATCCGACTTGCTCTTCGCGCAGGAGCTAACGATGATACCCAGCACAGTAATAGAGAAGCTGATATTATCAATAGCCAATCCAACCACCTTAATTCAATTGGCAGATGGTCGAATTTGTAAATTTCAGCCGGTACGTAAAGCCAAGTGCTAATTTCAACGAGCTTCGTTAAAAAAAGTCCAAAAAGAAGACCCGAGGCCACGCCAAAAACTCCCACGATGAGCCCTTGTAGTGAAAAAACCCGTGCCACACTTTTTTGACTCATACCAAAAGTTCTAAGTAGGCTGATATCTGAAAACCTTCTTAAAACGTGAACAAATAGAGCTGAGCTCACGTTAAAACTGGCAATCATAACAACAAAGAGGAGCACTATGAACAACACTGTCTTTTCTAAGGTTACGGCTGAAAAGTAATTGCGGCTCACCTCCATCCAGTCGCGCGTCCAATAGGGGTGACCTAGCTCTCTGTTGATATCAAATCCGACATCTTGTGCCTTCGAGGGATCTGAAATTTTGAGCCTGTAGCCTGAAATCGTTTTACCGACCTTCGCTAACTCTTGCGCATCTTGTATGTTCATCATGATGTAGCGTTCGTTGAACTCGTACTTGCCAAGATCCAGAAACCCAACAACTTTAAATCGGCCTATTTGTCTTGTGAATCCCTGTTTGTGCACCGTCGTAGCTCGGGGAATGATAAGAGTAATATCATCGTCGAGTGACAATGATAATTTTTTAGCTAGTTCCTTGCCTACAAGTACGCTCCCTTGGGACGCCTGCAAAAACCTATCAAAACCAGAGATCTCGGCGCCCGCATTTTGGGTACTTTCTAATACACGGTTTCTCAAGTTCAAAACCGATCCTACGGATGAGGGGTCAACTCCTTGAAGTACGACTCCTGACACAACACCTTTATGAGCACTTAGCCCCTCGATATGAAGAAAGGGCGTTATCCCCGTAATCGTGTTAGAGAATTTTTCCAGTTTAGTGCTCATTCCTGTGTCATCTCTATCAAAGCCGACAGGCTTCATAACAAGGATGTGCCCAGTTACATCCATCACGGCTTGCTTGAGCAGGGATTCAACGCCACTAACAACGGCCATGGCAACGACCATGCAGCCGACTCCCAATATGACTCCTAAAGCTGAGAAGACAAAGGAAGGCGATCGCCAGACCCGCCTGCCCTTGAGGTACCTTAGTGCCAACCAGAGGTCGAACTTCCATGTAGTGGAGGCTTTGGGTTTTTTCAAAGTTATATCCCAGCCGTGGAACTTCTTAAGTAAGACTTGATGAATGCGTCTAGATCCCCGTTCATAACATCTTGAACCTGACTCGTTTCATAGCCTGTTCTGTGGTCTTTAACGAGCTGGTAGGGCTGCATCACATAAGAGCGAATTTGGCTTCCCCACTCATTCGCTTTTTTTGTCGACTCCACTTCATCTTTCAGCTTATTGCGCTCTTCTACTTCTCTCTCGTAGAGAGCTGCCTTCATCATTTTCATAGCCTTGTCTCTATTGGCATGCTGGCTTCTCTGGTTCTGACACTGTACAACTATACCCGTCGGAATATGTGTCATTCGTACGGCGGAGTCAGTTTTATTGACATGCTGACCACCCGCACCACTCGAGCGATAGGTATCAATTCTTAAGTCTTCGGTGCGAATTTCGATCTCGATCTCATCATCGATCTCTGGCCAAGCAAAAACCGATGCAAAACTGGTATGTCTTCTTGCGTTTGAATCAAACGGACTTATTCGCACCAACCTATGGACCCCATTTTCTGCCTTGAGAAATCCGTACGCGAATGGGCCCTGAATCTGTATGGTTGCAGATTTTATTCCCGCTTCTTCTCCATGGGAGATGTCGAGTATCTCCACTTTAAAACCACTATTTTGGGCATACCGAGTGTACATTCGAAAAAGCATATCGGCCCAGTCACAGGCCTCTGTACCTCCTGCGCCCGAATTGATAGAAAGATACGCCGAGTTGGCGTCTGTCTCGCCTCGAAGCATCTTTTCAAGTTCTAGATCTTCAGACTGTTTTTCGAGCCTCTTAACTAATTGTTTAAGCTCTTCAAAGGAATTTTCATCGTCATCTTCTTTAGCAAACCCAAGTAGGACTAAAGCGTCTGAAACGCCAGACTCAAAAGAGCTCCAAGTTTCTAGAGACTTTTCGAGGAGTACTTTTTCTTTATTGAACTTCTGAAGCTCAGCTGGCTTTTCCCAGACAGCGGGGTTCTTTAAAGAGTTACCGACCTCTTCGAGTCGAGCCTTACGGCGTTCGACGTCAAAGATACCTCCGCAATTTGCTCAGTTCCTCCTGAAGATTCGCCACTCGACCATTCAGCTCACCCAACTCTGTTGCCAATGACATTTTTTATCCCTCGATCTATGAACTAGCTAACGCGAAAATCTATAATGGTACCCGATACTGGATGGTAGCAATTGTCCGTTCAGGTTGCAATTAACGCAGCTGAGCTAGCGATTTGACAGGCACCTGTTAGGTGCCTTTTAAGGGAATCCCTGTGATTTGAGAAAATATTCGATCTTGGATGCTGAACATTTTTTCGGCTTCTACTACTGAGCGTTCGTGATCCATGCCATGCAAATGCAAAAGGCCGTGAATCGTTAAATAGAGGAATTCGGTAGAAACAGGCCAGCTATTCTGCTTTGCTTGCTCCCTAAGAACGGGCATACAGAAAACGAGCTCTCCGAAGACTCCATCTTCAACCCCTTGAAAGCTTAAAACATCCGTCACCTTATTTTTGGATCGATACTGATGATTAAGTTTTTTCATCTGCGCGGCATCAATAAAGACGACTCTCAGAACTTCGTGACTTTTGTAGCCACATACTTTTCGTAAACTCTTCTCTACTTCTTTCAGTTTGGTTTCTATAAATTTTAAAGAAATATTTGCGCGCGTGTTTTTAAAGATTTCTAACTTCATTCCGTTAGCTTCTCAATGATTGCGAACGGAAACAATCTTTGGTCTCGTAGGTGACGGTTCAGATGCACCGCCTCCAGCATGTTTCGGATAATCAATGCGCTGGTGATAGATTCCCAAAATTACTTTGGTAAAGGCTGATTCAATTGAAGAAAGGTCTCTCAATGTGAGATTACATTCATCGAGCTGACCGTCTAAAAATTTTCTGTTAATTATATTCTTCACTATATTGCGAAGCCTAACCGGCGTTGGCTCATCTAAAGATCGTGCGGCCGCCTCTATGCTATCAGCCAACATACAAAGTGCTGCCTCTCGAAACTGAGGCTTAGGCCCCGGATACCTAAAATCGCCTTCATCTGGATCTGAAAGACTCACTTCGGCTCTTTCAAGCGCTCGATTGTAAAAATAGGAAATGAGCGTCGTACCATGGTGTTGAAGTATGACATCGACAATAGGCTTACCCAGCTTGTAGCGTTTCGCCATTTCGACACCATCTTTTACGTGAGCTATTAAGACAGTCTTACTCATATGAGGAGACAAATGATCGTGCGGGTTATGCCCCGGCCTCTGATTCTCAATAAAGTACTGAGGATGCTTAAGCTTACCAATATCGTGGTAGTAGCTGGCCACTTTCGCCAGCAAAGGATTAGCTCCGATACGCTCAGCTGCTGCTTCAACCATGCTGCCAACGACAAGTGAATGGTGGTAGGTCCCAGGCGCTTTAACTAACATCTCTTTCATCAGGGGATGATCTAAATTGCCTAACTCAAGTAGCTTCACATCCGTCGTGTAATTGAACAAGCTCTCGAACAAAGGCACCAAAGTCATGGCAACAAAGGAACTAAATACACCCGATATTAAACCAGCAAGTGCGCACCAAAGGATATCTCGGCCCCACTCGGATGTACTCGACGTAAGAAGCATTAACAATGTTATGACCGAAGCGTTTACAACTCCAGTCCTCAATCCGGCAAAATAGATATCGTTTCTCTTTTTACACCCATATACGCCTCGAGCTGCGGCAATACCACCCACTGCCGTAACGAGAAGAATCGTGGCATCACCATCAAACGAGAGGCCAAAGACAATAGACGCAAACAATGTGAACAACCATACGACTTCGCCAAAGGAAATGATCAGCCCAACCAGCATTGGCGCTGCTGCAAACGGAAGCAGATAAATGTAAGCCATTTGGGGTATTAGCCCTGAGAACCTTTCTCCAAGAGACTCATTGACTAGAAAATAGGAAATCTTCGAGGCAATAAGAACCGCCAATGTGGCAACCCCCATCGCTGTTAAATCTTTGTTCGGAATTTTGACTTTGTTGAGTGTAAACCGTCGCAAATACGATGCAAAAACCAACACGACAACTACAAAGATCAGAGAAAGAACCAATGAGTTAAAGTCATCTACCTTTTCTTTTTGCTTACGCTCTATTTCGTTGAGAATTTCTATGTGCGATGGTTGTACAACAGACCCAGATGTGAGAATTGTCTGATTTTTAGCAATACTCGTCTTAAGCGGCCTCACCGAATCCCTTGCTTTTTGCTTCCTATCTAATGTCTCTTGTCGATTCAGTGTGACATTTGCAATAACAAGAGCATCGACAATCCTTTGAAGGTGAAGCTTTGCATCTGCTCCAAGTCTATCAGCTCGGCCTGCATTTTTTTCGTTAAGCTTTCTTGCTTCGGAAACATCGGAAAGCTCTGTTATTCTTACTGGTAACTCATTGCCCCCTCCACCCTGGCGAACAACACGCAAGACGATTTTCTCGTCAGTCATAGCATTTAAGGCGGCAAGATCGCTTGTAAGGTACAACCCGGCTCGGGCCTCTAGGACTCTTAAAATAAAGTTTTCAATCGCGACGCTAAAATTCTTCTCGACCAACCATTCAAAATCTCGGTTTTGAATCGATCCCGCACCTAACAAAGTGTCGAAACGACTTCGATGCTGAATGAATTCTTTGATCTTTTCGTCGCGTCCTATTCCTTTAGCCGGAATCCCTTCTTGGCGGATAAGCTTTCGCATTTCGCGAAAGCCAGCGTAAATTCCGTTGATGAGGCCTTCATAGAGCTCTCGATCAAAGTCCATAACTGGCGGTACGGCTCGCTCCTGCTCGAGCCGCTTGTTCTCGGTCTGTGCGTAGTCAATGTAATCTAGCCCTATCGGAGATTTTATATCTGTGGCTGCAATATCGCCTTCGGAATATCCGGTATAGAAAAAATCGAGGTCGAGATTAGATATAAATGCGAGCACAAGGCCGTACACGAATAATAAGACTATCCGGCGAATTTTGAATCTGTCCTCTAGTTTAAGTAATCCTCTGCCTACGAAGCTCTTCTCAAGCCCCAGGCTGTCTATCCAACTGAGGAACTTTTTAAACCTGTACACCACCCCACCACGGCGCCATGGTGACTTAGGACTTTCATATTTTCCGAGCTTTGAACTATCGCCCATCTTTTGTTAGATATCCTTCACGAGATCTATATAAAAAATATTCCGAGCTTGCTATTTATCCTATCGGAATTTTCAAGGAATTGACACGAAAGGACGTCTATTTTGTCTTACACAGTCCCCGATATAGGCCCGGTTAATCAACTTTTGTCTACCATGTCACAATTACTTGGCCCAAATGGATGCCCTTGGGATCAAAAACAGACCCACAAAAGCCTAGTCCCGTACCTGATAGAAGAGACCCACGAGTTGATCGAGGCTATTGAAAATCTTCACGAAACTGATGGCACTAGCGAATCCGGGAATCAAGAGTTTATCAAGGAACTCGGTGATGTGCTTTTGCAAGTTGTTTTTCATTGCGAAATAGCCCGCCTAAACAATCAATTTGATTTCGGCGAGGTAGCTAAACAGCTGAACGAAAAATTAGTAAGTAGGCATCCTCACGTTTTTGCCACCAAGCAAACTCTTAATGACGTGGAGCTTCGCGCTCAATGGGAAGAAATCAAAGCTAAAGAATCGCGCGACGACAGCGCTCGGTCTCAACAGAAACAGCTTTTGGATTCCCTTCGCAGAATTCCTAAAGGCCTTCCAGCACTTCAGGTCGCACAAAAGATTGGCGAAAAATCTCGGCTTGTAAATTTTGATTGGAGTAGCTCAGACGCAGTCGTCGAAAAAGTGAAAGAAGAGTTAAGGGAAGTAGAAGAGGCCCTGTTTGAAACCCGCGAGCGACAGGCGGAAGAAATAGGCGATTTGCTGTTTTGCGTTTCTCAGCTCGCCAGGCATCTCGAAATAGACGCCGAAACTAGCTTAAGAAACGCCAATCGAAAATTTTTAAAGAGATTCGCAAAAATGGATGAGATCTGTTCAGAGGAAAAACTCGATTTTAAAACTTTGGACAATGCTAAAAAAGAAGAGCTTTGGGACAAAGCAAAAAAACTCCTGCGCACCGGCGAGGTTGCTTCATCTGAATCCACGCATTCTTTGCAAAAATAAGTGTCCAAATCAAAGACAACTTTGTTTTTAACCTCTCCGAATCAAATGATATCCCAACCAGGTTAGTTGAATTTGTACGACCTGCTGTTACCAAATGAAACACAAATAGGGTTAAATTCCCTTGGTAATTAAATAGGGTCAGAATCGCTTGGTAATTACACCGCAGAATCCCCTTCCAATACTGTAAAAAAAAAGTTTGCTTCTCATAGTTTCGACAGCAACACATTACGAGCTCTCTTCTAGGTCGCTCTGGAATGCAATACCTGGGTATGCGGATTGCATTTAAATACAGTAGTAGAGGGTGGGGTTCACAATGATACGTTTCATTTTTAGATTATTGTCGCAGTTGGCATTTGCAGCTTTCGTTGTATCTTGTTCTTCTGAGTCACCTTTCAAGGTTGCCGGAGAAGTCTCAAACTTGAGCTCTTCTTCTCACGACCCCGGCAAAAACTCTTCAGATAATCCTGACCAGTCGGGTAACTCTAACGAAATAGGTGTTGGAGAAAACGATGGGTCGACACAACTTCCGGCGATTGGTGGACCGATTCCAGAACTTGAGCTTTGGAAAACACGTATGCTTGACGGAAAGAAATATTGCGTTGAGTCTCAAATTCGCGGGGCGATTGGGTCGTCAGGAGTTTCAAATGAAGGCAACGTTTGGTTCTACGATGGCGCTCGAGTTTATTTTCAGATTGCTGAATACACAGGAGATAACAGTTGGCTTGAATGCGCGAGATGGGCGGCTGAAGCCTACAGAGACTGGGTATTGTCTACAACAAACGGAGTCACTTATCCGGTTGGCCGCCTCTCAGGTTGGCGAATATTCCCGCACGGAATGTATACGAACTGGCAGCTACGAGGTGATGCAAGCTCAAAGGAAGCAATTAAAAGAATGGCATTGTACTCCGCCTTTGCTCCGTTAACTGTAGGCGACAAGTGCCAATACGTCCGAGAAATTGCCTATATTATTCAAGCATACATTGCCTACGAAAAGGCAGGATTTGGCAGACATCCTAATCTCGAAAAGGCTGTGGGATTTGCGCTAGGCCATCTAGATACTGTACTAGATAAACAGACATGCTCGTGGTGGGCGCCCTATATGCTGGGTCTTAATTTTGCCGCGTTAATCGAATACATCGAGCTCACAAACTCAACGTCAGCAATTGCCGCGCTAGAAAAAGCCACAGATCAACTTTGGAAGGCTGCTTGGATTGAAAAAGACCTTTCTTTTTTCTACGACGTTAAGAGTAAATCTGCGGGCGAACCCGATTTGAATCTTCTTATTGCACCGGCGTATGCCTGGCTTTGGAAGCACACCGGAAATGCCGTTTACCTTGAGCGCGGAGACAAGATTTTTGCGGGTGGAGTTAAGGGGGCTGAATTCTGGAGCGGCAAGCAGTTCTCTCAAAATTATCGATGGAGCTTCGATTACGTCAAATGGCGCTCAAACTAATATTTTAGGTACCGTTCTTTTTCAATTAATTTTGGAGCGGTTCCTTTGCTTTTTTGTTACATCATTGCAATTAGATTTCTTCCTAGGTGCGCTTGAATCGGTTGAGTATTCTGTTTTTTATCTCAACAACTTCACCCACACCAATGAAGCTACCAAAAGCATATACAACTGCCACAAATACTACGGCCGATAAAATTAGTTGCGACAGCATGTCTAAATAATGTGTCTCAAACATTTGTATGTTTCCGATAACGATACAACTGAGTGCCACTAAAGACCCTATAACGATCAACTTAATAAAATGAAGTATTAGATCGCGCCCCCAAATCGGTCCGATCCAAAAACGAAGGCCAAGCATTAAAAGTATTCCATTCATCGCGCTACTAAGCACTGTCGAAAACACCAACCCTTGAATCTGAAAAGCTTCAATCCAGAAAGGAGCCATCACAACGTGCACGGTGAGAGAAAGGGCCGAAACAAGAGCCGGAAACCATGTGTTTTCCATTGCGTAAAACATAGGTGCCAGCACTCGAACTACACTGTATGCTAAAATAGCTACGGAATAGATTTGCAAAATCTGAGCAGTCATTAAAGAGTCATGCGCAGAGAAGTTTCCTCTTTCAAAGAGCACAGTCACAATTTGCGGCGCTAAAAAATAAGTGAACACTGCAATGGGAAGTGAGATCGTTAAAATAGATTTTAAAAAACGAACTCCATCCCTCGACATGGCCGCTGTGTCACCTTGGCTCCAGTGACGACTCATCGTTGGCAGTAGAGCACTCCCGAGGCTCACAGCAAAAAGTGAAAGCGGAAACTCCAAAATACGATCCGCCCAGAATATCCAAGAGTTCGTGCCTTCTGGTAATCGGCTTGCAAATCGAGTATTAACTAAAATGGTCATTTGCATGATTCCTAGCCCCACTACGCTGGGGAGCATTCGCAAAAGTACACCTTTTACCTCTGGCGTAAGAAACCGAATTACTAATCGCGGAAACAGACCCAACCTGACTATAGTCGGAACCAGCAAAGCGACCTGCAGGAAGCCTCCCACGAGAACAGCCCACGCTAGCTCTTCGCCCTCAAGCGTAAACCAGTTTTGCGGAACCCACGCACTCGCAATGAGGCAAATATTTAGAAGAGTAGGGGCAAATGCCGCCAGACCGAACCGGCCAAGACTCTGCAGAACGGCCATAAAAAAGGCATAAAGACTCACGAGTACAAGAAATGAAAACATGATTTTGGCAAAGATTACGGTCATCTCTACCTTTCCAGGTATGGATTGGTAAGCCTCCCCTGGAGTGAATAAGCCGACAATCTGCTCGCTGTAGATGATCCCAAGTCCGCAGAGTGGTATTAGCAGACATAATAAAAGCGTCCACATGGCAGAGGCAAAATCGCGTGCTTGAGAGAGCCCTTCGGTCTCCATCTTTTTTATAAACGCAGGTATGAAGGTGACGCTCAGGGAGCCCTCTCCTAGGATTCGTCGAAAAAGGTTAGGGAGCCGAAACGCTACAAGCCACGCGTCTGTCACAGTGCGATCAAAAGCTGCCGCCATAGTCATATCTCTGATAAGTCCAAGTATACGGCTGGCCAGGGTGCCGGATGCCATCCAAAGAGCCGCTTTACCCACACTTGTCTTCTTGATGGCCGATTGCCCACTCGCCTCTTGCATAGCTGCCCTTTGTATGTTACACCGCAATCTGTCAAAAAAGCTTAGTTTGGAGGCAATAACTTGGCAACTCACAAATCGGCAGAGAAACGCGCCCGCCAGGCAGTACGAAGAAACGCAGTTAACACTCGAATCGAGTCAACCGTGCGAACACTTGAAAAGAAAGTTCGTGAAGCCATTAAGGCTAGTGATAAATCACTCGCGGGTGAACTCCTTAAAGACTTCATGTCTAAGGCGCAAAAAGCCGGCAACAAAGGCGTGGTTCACTACAAGTCTGTCTCGAGAAAGATCTCAAGACTTTCTCAGCAGCTTCAGTCGTTGACTAAGTAAGTATCTGTTCGAGAGGCAATAAAATCTCGAATACGTCTTTTAGCTTCAAAACTGACGTTTGTAAAAGCGACTCCGTGGTGGTATTTGCCGTCACGGGAATTTTGCGAGACTATCTCGGCTGTTGTTACGACAAAAAAACCTTCAATAGAGTATGTGACGACAGCCTGGGATCCCTTATTATACGTGCAATCGCTGAAAAACCCCAGTCCGCCTTCTCCAATTTCAGACAGTCTGCATATCTCATACTCTCCCCGGTACAGAATTCCCATAGGTGAATCCGTCTTTCGTCTGGGATGCTTTCGTCTTTTGGATGATTTGTCGTCTTGAAATACCACAGTAGCTTATCGGCCAAAAGTTTCCGGCGCTTGAAGCCCTCTTCCACAAAGTTTCAGTACCATGTTTTCTAGCCATATATGCGAAGAAACCGGCGAGCTCTTTAAAGCTCGATCAGTAGTTAAAACGACCTCCAAGGCATCCTTGGGGCGCGCTTTACTCCAAGCCGAAGATTGGGCCAAATACTCCTTCAGAAACATCGGCGCGATACCGGCCCGCGAAGCCAATTGTGCAGTTGAAAGTCCAGATCTCTGGCCATCGGCAACAGCTTCTATGATCCGCAAATGCCGCGCTACCATGGCCACAATTCCAACGGCACTTTCGCCGTTTTGTAGCAATTGAGCTAAACAATAAAGTGAGGCCACCAAATCTTTTTCGCCAACCGCCTGGGTAAATGCAAAAATCGTGTGAACCCTTACAGAAGATATGACATGTCTAACGTCGGCGTAGGTAGCCTGATTCTTAGGCGAAATATAGGCGGCAATTTTTTTTATTTCGCTTTCAGTTTCGAGAAGACCGCAGCCAACATACTGATGAATATAGGCGACACTTTGATCGTCAAACGAGACACCGTTCTCTTTGGCAATCCATTGAATCCATTGAGGCATTTCATTTTCATAAGGTGTGCCTAACTGAATGAACATAGCCTTTGCTGCAAGAGCCTTATAAAAACGTGTTCTTTGATCAACTTTTGAAAAATGCAGCACAACCGTGACTGTGTCTTCTAAGTCAGAGAGGGGCTCTATGAGTTCTTCAAGAACTTTTGCCTTTAATTGGTGAGCATCACGCAAAACCACAAGACGCCGAGGTGACATCATCGGGAGCATAGAGAGTGACTCTTGAAATCTCGCCAGATCAAACTGACTTCCGTAAATAACATCACGATTGAAATCTACCATGGCGCCAAGGTCCGCAGCTTTTTCAATGGCCTCAAGCACTCTGCCGACCAAAAACATTTCTTCACCAGAAATTAGATAAAATGTGCGAAGACTATTTGTAGCAAGATCTTTTATTACATCTTGGTACCCAAGTTTTCGCATTAAAAGTTCTCCGTCATACGATCGAAGGCTTCTGCCATCAGATCCTGTGACAGAGTTTGGATGGCCTGATGTCGAGCGGAATGAGTGTAAAGCGGATTCACGGTATTTAAGATCGGCGCAGTAACAACCGGAGCCGGAAAGCTTTGTTCACCAGAAAAGCTCCCTTCCCAGAGAACTTTGTTGTCAGCCTTTCTAATAAGACGAATTCCCATGTACACAACAACTCGATACTCCCGTGCGAGTGCCGACCCCTCCGGAAGCGAGTTAAACTCACTAAGCCCGCGATCTACTTGTGGACCAAGCGCATAGTGTATGTTTGTAACCGTGCCTTCGATATAACCTTCTGCTTCGTCTTTACTTGTCACCGCCGCTAAATGAGTTCGTTCGATTTCCTTTATGAGCGAAGAGGTGAAATAACTTTCAACTCCCATTTCGTCGGTGTGGTTGGCAAATACAGGAACCGCAATCTTCTTCAAGTTTTCGGGCACTTCACGGCGAACATTGCCGATTTGATAGCCACAAGACGTGAACGTAACAAGAATCAGAGTTTTTAAAACTAAGTCCGTAGGGCTCGAAAAAAGTCTGCCTAAATAAGGCGCTTTGTGTAGCTTCAAAAACTCTCCTCTTTATGCTCAGTTTTACTTGAAAAACTGAAAGGGCTCTACTGATAAATAGTAGAAAAATTAACCTCGAGTGACTTCACTTAGAAAACAGTATAAAACCGCTTTCATGCCTGAGAGTTCTGCCATTCTATTTACGCCCGGACCGGTGCAAGTGCCCTTCGGAGCCAAACAAGTCCTGGCTCGTTCGTTTGGACACCATCGCACGGCCAGCTTCGAGTCAACTGTAGAATCAGTTCTACAAAATCTTAAACCTGTATTTCAAACAGCCGGCCGCGTGTTTGTTCAAGCCACGACGGGATCAGGTGCGATGGAATCCGCCATCATCAACCTACTGAGTCCCGGTGAAAAAGTAATCGTTGTTGACTCAGGAAAGTTCGGCGAGCGCTGGGCAAAGATGGCGGACACCCTTGGATTCACTGTGAAGACAATAAAGGTGCCGTGGGGCCAAGCCCTTGCCCCCTCTCTTTTAGAGCAGGAGCTTAAGTCTCATCCCGACTGCCGCGCCGTGCTAACTCAGGTCTGCGAAACAAGCACGGCAACTCTTCATCCCATCGAAGAGCTGGCCCGTATTTGTCACAAGCTCACAGACTGTCTTTTTATGGTTGATGCCATTACCGCAGTTGGAGCCATGAATCTTCCGATGGATCAATGGGAGATCGACGTCGTAGTTGGCGCTTCACAGAAAGCCTTCATGCTACCTACTGGGTTAGGATTTGTTGCTTTGTCTGAAAGGGCGTGGCAGCTCTGCAAAAATTCGCAAAGCAGGAGATATTACTTTGATCTTCTCAAAGAAGAAGAAGCTAACCAAAAAGGTCAAACTAGGTTTAGCTCTCCCGTTAATTTATGGTGCGGCCTTGAGTGGATTTTGGAGCGAATGTTGAAGTTCGGACTGACGAATCTTTTCGAACAAGTAAGCCTCTATTCAAAAGCCGTACAATTGGCAGCTGAGCCGTTAGGTCTAAAGATATACTCTCAAAGTCCCAGTCCTACAGTTACGGCACTCAGTCTTCCGGACTCTATGACCGCTGCTGAGGGCAAGTTGCTGTTGAAGAAACTCGCGTCTCACCACCACATGACGTTGGCAGGCGGACAAGATCATCTTGTTGGCAGAATCTTGCGCGTAGGACATATGGGGGCTTTGACTCCTAATGATCATCTTAGACTTGTCAGTGCCGTTGGCGAAGAGCTGTCAGTAGCGGGACATGACTGCGATATTCCTTCGGCCCTGTTAGCGGCCAGGTCTTGCTTGGCGCCGCTTGAGGGTAAACACGCGTTTGGTTGTGAATCGTGACGAAACAAATCTGCGTCGGAATTGTCGGAAGATTTGAAGCCCACGCACTCGCCTGGCTTCAAAGCCATTCGAACTTTCAAGTTCAATGGGTCAAAAAGCTTAAAGACCTCAAGTCGCCGGAGCTTTTGCAAGGTCTTGTCGTGAGATCTGATACAGAGATCAATGAAGCCAGCCTTAAGGGTTTTGAACGTCTGCAAATGGTGGTCACGGCCACTAGTGGATTTGATCATTTCGATTTTGCATTTTGTGAGAATCGAAACATTGCCTGTTACTACACTCCAGATGCCAATATCACCAGTACCGCTGAACTCACTTTTAGCCACATACTCAGTGTTGCAAGAAATATCCCATTGGCCCTCAAGATGGGAAAACTTCCAGACTGGAGCCGCTCGGAACTTTTGGGTTTTGAACTTGAAGGCAAAGCTCTTAGCATCGTGGGCTTCGGGCGAGTTGGCTCTCGAGTGGCAAGATACGCACGAGCTTTTGGAATGAAGTTGTATGCATATGACCCTTACATTGAGCCCGAGTTAGCCCTTCAGCAAAGCGTTGAATTAGTTGGCTTCGAAGAAGCCATGAGAGTTGGCGATATCGTGAGTTTTCATGTTCCACTGACTAAAGAAACGAAACACATGGTCAACCGACGTACGTTAGAGTGGATCTCTGATGATGCAGCCATCGTAAATTGTTCGCGAGGAGGCGTAATCAATGAATTCGACCTGGCGGAAGCAGTCAAAAATAAAAATCTTCGAACCATTGCTCTTGATGTCTTTGAAAACGAACCACTAAGACCGGCGAGCCCTTTACTTGCCCTACCCAGTGCGTCTTTGACCCCACACATGGCCTCTTTGACGGTTGAAGCATTTAACAAGTCCTCAATGCTCGCCGCACAAAAGCTGGTCAATTTTTTTGACGACAAAGAGCTCTCTGATAAACTTCCGCCTCTGGCACCTTGGTACCAGAGCTAGGAGATATTTTGCCAGCATTTGCAGTAGTTGGAGCACAATGGGGAGATGAGGGAAAAGGCAAAATTGTCGACCTTTTCGGAAAAGACGTCGATTTTGTTATACGGTTTCAAGGCGGATCAAATGCAGGTCACACGCTTGTGATAAATGGTGTAAAAACCGTTTTGCATTTGGTTCCCTCTGGAATCTTTCACCCCCACGTTACATGTGCACTTGCTCCAGGTGTAGTCATCGACATCGAGAAGCTCACTGAGGAACTTTCGAAAATCAAAGATGCTGGGCTGGTACAACGACCTGGTCAGTTCTTAATTTCAGATGACTGCACCGTGATACTTCCTTTTCATAAAGCTCTCGACCAAGCCAGAGAATCAGACTCCGCTGGAACAAAAATTGGAACCACCGGCAGAGGAATTGGCCCTGCATACGAAGATCGCGCTTCAAGGCGATGCATTCTTTTTCGAGATCTTTTTGAAGAGTCTGTGTTACGGAGCAAGCTAGAGATCGCTTTAAAAGAAAAAAATGCCCTTTTTGAGACTGTCTACAAATCAAAGACTTTTAGCGTTGACGAACTCATCAAGTGGGCAAAACCGTTTGCAGCTGCGCTCGAGGAGTTTCGCTGTCAGAACTTATCTTTTCAACTGCACCAAGCCCACCGAAAGAAAAAGCATATTCTTTTTGAAGGTGCTCAAGGCAGTTTGCTCGATGTTTATCATGGCACATTTCCGTTCGTCACAAGCAGCTCAACTTTAGCTGCGTCTGCCTGCACTTCTGCAGGCGTCGGCCCCGCCGTAATCACACGTGTGGTCGGCGTTACGAAGGCTTATACAACGCGAGTCGGAGAGGGGCCTTTCCCGACGGAACTCGACAATGAATTGGGTGAGCATCTCAGAAGTGTTGGTGGCGAGTTTGGCGCCACGACCGGACGATCTCGTCGATGTGGTTGGCTGGATCTGGTGGCACTAAAACATGCCATACGAATTAATGGGATCACCAATCTTGTGCTTACAAAGCTTGATGTACTGACCGCAATGGATGAGATCAAAGTTTGCACTCACTACCGAATTGATGATCTAGAGCCGACGGCAGAATATCCGATGTGTTCAAAGGTTCTTAAGATGGCTCAGCCTGTATTGAAATCGTTTAAAGGATGGAAGGAACCCATTGATACCGCTCGCTCTGTTCGAGACCTACCCCGAGAGGCTCAGGAATATATAAGCTTTCTTGGAGTGGAGCTTGGTACTCCTATAGATTTGATTTCTGTCGGACCTGGCAGAGAGCAAAATCTTTGGATCAAGCCGTTATTTTCAGAATAGAGCGTTGACACAATGGGGGCCTGCTTTTAGAACTTAGGGTCTTTCCAATTGCAGGGGCCGCTAGCTCAGTCGGTAGAGCACATCCCTTTTAAGGATGGGGTCGATGGTTCGAGTCCATCGCGGCTCACCATTTCGCAAGGGTTGATAATCCCGCGGCTCTTTTTGTGTGTCCCCTTTATAGTTGAGCTAAATTCTTGAAGAAAAAGTTGTTCATTAAAGAAATCTCTGGCAGATTCATACCTCTTTTGCCTCAGCAATGTTCCCATCGTCTAGAGGCCTAGGACACCACCCTTTCACGGTGGATACCGGGGTTCGAATCCCCGTGGGAACGCCAGTTTGACAAATTTGTCAAACTTTGGTAGAGTCTGTTTTGATGACTCGACCAAAATATAACCTAAGAATAAATATCAACGGTAGAAATCTAAATCGAGTCATTATCGATCAGCATTACAAGGAAAAGCATGCTGAATCGGTTAATGACCAATTAATTCTTGATCTTATTCAAGCATTAGATGGTCAAACTTTTCCTCTTGAAGAAGTGCATGGCGAATTTCAATATTTCACCGTCGAACCTGTACTGAAAAACAATTCACCATTTCGCCTCGTGCTTCTTATTTGTATTTCTGATGATTATTTAGGAGTCATCAACGCATTTCGCGTTGATCGGAGGTAAAATAAAATGGGCAAACAAACAAAATTTCCTTCAGATGCTGAATTAAAAGAAGTGCGTGAACGACTTTCAAAAGGACCTGCGTCTAAGGTTTTACCCAAAGATGCTTCTGCCATAGATCGCACTAAGTACGCCATCTGCCAGGAAATCGTAATTTACAAAAACAAAAAACGTATGACTCAAAGAGAGCTTGCCGAAAAGATTGGTGAGAACGAATCCCTGATCAGCAAGGTTGTCCATTATAATATAGAAGAGTTCACAATAGATCGGCTCATGAAATTTTTAAACACAATTTATCCAAACGCAGAAGTTAAGATTAATGTGGCTTAATAGGATTACTTTTTTCGCTCTCCTCTCAATCGTAAGCAACGCTACCGCAGCTGACCCGGATTGTGTCGATTGGTTTAGAGGAAGCAAGCTTGAAACGGGTTCAAAAAATTGCGAACTTAACTGTGCGACGCTAATGACAGACATGGGCACCTTTATGTGCCCAAACCAATGCGATGAATTGTGTAAGCCCAAAGAAAAAGGGTCATTACTTTCAAAACTTGTTTTTTACCCAGGATTAACCCAGGCTGAGAAAGAACTTGTCGTTAAAAATCCTAAACAAGCCTACTCCGTGTATAAGCTAAAAGGTCGTGCGGAAGATGCTACCAACCGCAACTTCCCTAACCAAGACCTTAATGACGAGAGTGATGCCTTTAGGCACTTTGTTTGGGCCGGCCTGCTAACCAAGGAACTGGGCCGACAAAAAGCAAAAGAATATCTCGATGCTCACGAAACCAACCCGCTCCAATCAAACCGTGAAAAGCAAATGGATATCTTTAACAACGAACGCGGTCAATCCGCGGCCGAAGCTCTTCTTAAAAACAACAAGTGGAACGAAAAAACACTCGAAGCCAAAGCAATTGAGGAACTTCAAAATAAAAATCTTGACGTTATAAGTCCTGGACTGCCCATCCCAAAGGAGGCAAAATGAAATTTAAAGGATTCGCCCTATTCTCAGCACTCTTGCCTTTATATTGCTTTATAGCATTTGCTAGCTCAGGATATTATCGTGGAGACTTCATGTCCCCAAGTGAAGCACAAAAAAAATGGGGAATAAAAAAACTTGATAAAAGTTTATTTAAAAATGGCGACCATACGAAACGTGAGTCGATGGCTGTTCACATTGTAGTCAATCAGCTATACGTGGGCAAGCCCATGAAACTGGTGCGTACTGAGCTTGGCGACCCCGACAGTTACTTTTTTAGTGACACAATTTACGCATACAAAATTATGCCATACCCCGGTGAAAGCAAAGAGATCTGGCATCTTGTGTTTATCCCTGATAACAAACTAGAAAAAGTCATAGAGGTTAAAATTCACAAAAAGTGTTGTTACAAGCCGATTCAATAAGCTATTTCAGCACACGCAGTTTGAACCCCCCATACTTGGGGACACCAAATTTCTGCCCAAGCGGATCCATGTCGAATCCGGATTCGAACTTCAATTAGCACATTCAAAGAAACTTAGGGGTATTTAACTTAAGCTCCTGAACTATCGCCAACTGTAACTTAGAATAATAGGGTTGCTCGTAGTAATGAAGAGTGACATCCCTAAAATACCTTCTGTGGCTTTTTTTAATTTTTATTTTATTGTTACCCTTTAGCAGGTGTTTAGACATAACCGCCTTGCCCAAACCCATTTCAACTCCATTCAAAATGCCATAGACATCCCCCATGAAGGTTCTCCTAAACGCCATAGGCTTTTGTGATTGAAACTTGAAAAACGACTCGGTGGCGTTGTCATGAGGGCCATGGTCCAAATAAACATCTTTGCAATTTGCCAGTTTAGCACTTTCAATCACAACGTACTCTTCTTGCCCCAACACCACTTCCACAACTCCGCTCTTACATAGGCGATAATCCATAACGACTAATTCCGCACGAGCAGTCCTTAGCACTTCGGCCAAATCCTTGACCTCACAACTCTGAAACTCGCACTGAACATGGGTGTGAGACCTTAGAAACTGGGCAAGGCTTGGTATAATGACTGATCGTAAAACCGAAGAAAATCCCGCAATGCGAATCACGCCCGCCAACTGGTCCTTCCCCAAAACCAGTTGCCCCAGAACCTCTTTCTCAAGCGCCGCGTTCTGTTGGCAATACCTAAACAGTAACTCCCCAGCCTCAGTCAATACTGGTCCGGACGGGTCTCTTATTATGAGAGTGATCTCAAGATCCTTTTCAAAATTCGACACTCGCTGTGAGAGAGCCGACTGAGTGATGTGTAAGGCTTCAGCTGCTTTTGAAAAACTGCCGAGACGCGCGGTCTCGAAAAATGCCTTAAGTTGCAAACTAGAAAGATCCATAAGTGTTTTAATTATTTTAAAGTACATATAAAATCAATTAATTTGATTAACACTATGAAATAAACGAGTTTACCTCCAGATAACAAACAAAAAGGGGGATAAAATGAAAACGATACTAACTTATACATTGCTCTTAATCATAGGTGGCCAGGCAGCATACGGTGCGGATTTCGAGTACTGCGAAGAAGTCGCGAACTATTACGGCTACTCGGTTCACTTCAAGGGAAGCAATGACGCGGTTCTTTGGTTTGGCAAGAATGGACGAGCCAACTATTGGGCAGAATACATGCTTGCCCAAACAACTTACGATGCTGGTGGACATGTCCAAAGATTTGAAAAGTCCCCTCAATCCAATGATCAGTTGCCCGATGTTTTTTACATCGATCACTTTACTCGAATTGCAAATAACCCCTATCAAACGTTAGTTTTTGAAGGCGGCTATTCAACAAGACTCAATTGCCATGAGGCAAAAAATCCCGTTAAGGACTTTCATTGCCCTCCTCACACAAAAAACCCAAACTGTTACTGAGATTCTAGGAATCGGGCTTTGGTGCAAATTTACCTTGAGCTCGATGTCCATTTGTGGGTGTTTCCCCAAGGGAATGCCCTGCTTTCATACATTGTCTTTTACCTTAAATTACCAAACCACTCTTAACTCGCTGGCCGAAAACGATTTCTTGACGTAGTGAATAACAGTGTATTATAGTGTAAATCACTATGGAGGCTTTTAAGTTCATTCAGTGGCTTGTAGATTGCATGTGTTTGTTTGCTTTACGATCCGTGGATCTGGAATCCGAATCATCCATATTCGGAAAATGAATAAGAAAGAGAGGAGTCTTTATGGCGAACTATGTAAAGAATGAAAAAGGCTATGCAAGCGTCAAATTTAACGCCAAGGCTGTCAAGGATGCGTATTCCAAGGCTAAGACCAAGCGCAAACACCCCACGAGCGTTAACCTGCCCGAAGAAATTATCACAGGGCTGAAGGCGTTGGCTTTGCAGATGGAAGTTCCTTACCAGACCCTCATGCGCAAGTTCATTACAGAGGGCCTTGCAAAATATAAAAAGGGTGCTTAACGGGAAATGATATGATTGAATTTACCAAGGCCGAAAAACGAGAGCTGCGCCGGGAACTAGAATCGCACCACGCCGGAACCACCATCGGGAACCCGGAATGAATCTCATATTTTCTTGAGGCTTCAAGGCTTTAGATACTTCGCTGCGTAGAGAAAACAATCATACCTTAGTTGAGCAGCTTGGGAACGCCAAATTGTTTTAAGAATTGATTCCGCCATCGTATGAATAAGCTAAGCCCATTTTCATCAAGTGCGCTGAAAGCGAATTTCCATCGACGAATACGTCGGCTAAAATTCGAAAATACTTCTCTCGACTGACGTTCATGAGATCAATGCGCTTGGCCTTCTTAGACAAATGTAAAACCTGATCTTTCGTATATAGACCAACCCGCTCTTTTGGTACTTACTTCTGCCGTATCCCAGCCACGCACTCGAACACCTATATTCTTAAGTGAAATCAAGAAAGTCGCCCTCGGAAACACAGATTCTGAGTTCCAAGCAGTGAGCACTCCAACTTTGCTTCTTTTCCATTAAGGCTAAATCCCCTTGCCAATATATGGCAATATTACCTATATTCATCAATAAGATATGGGTGATGCGAAGCTTGTTTGGGACCAGTCATTTCAACTTACCGAGAACTATCGGGTCGAGCTTAAAGTTTATGAAGTTGAACCAACTGAAAAATACCCAGAGGGTATTAAAGCCCGGTTTGTGCTGATAGATATGGGGGCAGTAACCTGGCGCGACTTCTTGTTGATAACCATGCACCCTTTGGGTTCCATATTCACGCGGGACTACCGAAGGACAAAACAACCCGTGTCGCCTTGGATGCAAAAGATTTTTATGAAGCCTTTGAGAGTTTTATTGGCGAGACTGAAAGGATCGTGAGTAATGAAAAGTAAAACTTTGAAAATTACATTTGAAGCCTGGGAAGACTTCAAAGACCGTACCCGAAGTGAACTTAAAGAAGTTATCAAGAGCAAAAAAAGGTTGATTCAGTCTCCTGATGTTTTAATTTTTGCCTCAGTAGCCGTTTATCAGAAGCTTATGAGTGAGCAGAAATATATGATTCTAGCGGCAATTCACAACTTAAAGCCCACTTCGGTTTATCAACTGGCTAAATTGGTGGGTCGGGACTTTGCAAACGTGAAAAAGGACTGTGACAGCTTGGCGGCGGCAGGTTTCATAGTTATTGAGGATGTTGGGGACAATCGAAACACCAAGCTCCCCAAGCTGAAGTTCAAATATGACTCCATTGAGGTCCACCTGCCCAATATGGTTTATAGCCACAAGCTCGGGAACGTAGCAGCTTAGCAATAGTGCGGAGCCCGACAGGCTCACTGAAATGTTAAGAAGAAGTTCGACCATGATCCTGGAGTTTTTCTGGATAACGAAGCAGGCTTTTTAATCGCAATTGATCCTGTTGATGAACTTCCTAAGTTCCCGAGCTGGTATCATCTAGGATTTTGCTTGGCTTCGGAACAAGAGGCTTTAGCCATGTATAAGAAATGTAAATCACTGAATATTCAGTTCGCTCGTGATCTTATGCATAAAGAAAATCAGTTCGCGAGTTTCTTCATCTTTGACCCTGACGGGAATAAGATCGAAGTCAGCTGGCATAACGAGTAAAGAATGTCGGCGCTGATAGCCAACTTTTACTAACTGCTCCCGAGTGACACGTCTGTTAATTATCTCTTTATCAAGTGTTCTGGCATCGTCTGGCCCCGTGACAAGAGGCAGACAAAGGGGGGGGGAATATAATCAATTTATCCTCCTGCCCACACTAAGTCAGTGAGTGTAGGCGCCAATCATAAGAAGCGCGAGATTCACCGAATAGGCCCAGCAGGCGTGGCCCTTAAGACTGTATTCGAATGTTCCGCCCTCATAGGTCACCGAGTATCTGGGATTTTCAAAGTGATTGTTGGCGAAGCCATCTGAAGTGATTTTCACCTCTACAGACTTCCCGTTGCGAGAGAGAAAAAGTTTCGTATCCTTTCTTTCGATACGATCAAAGGTCAATATCGTTTCAACCGCCAAACCGTTCACTTCGCTTTTCACCGTGCCACCGATGGAATTATCTGCTCTCGTTTCGAAATTAGCTCTTACGGTTTGCTGACCTCTGCGACATCACACGCTTTAGACAACATACCAAAGCCGCGCTGCACTCCTCAAAGGAGCTGGTAGATTTTGAATCAAGAAAATTCCTAGTATTGGGGCAAATTTACTACTGATTTGTGGCACAAATACACGTCCAATTAAATTACATGCGGCCTAAGCTTCACTTTTGACTCTCAGTTATCTACTACGAGTGGCTTCACTGTTGCATCAGGTTTAGATGTGCGATTCAAAAAAATGTTTGTATTGATAAAAATTACTGAAAGGACTCGTTAGATGCCTACTCCTCCAATTCACGAGAAACCACAGGTCGACAAAACTCAAAAATCTAAAGCTTTAGAGAAAGGACCGTTTCAAGACGGACGCTTTCACGATGACGATAAGAGTCGCCTGGCGGTGACCGTTGGAGTTTCCCCAGAGGTCGCTTACACATTTTTCAGAAATTTTCAAAACCTCCCACTTTTTATGAAGAGTCTCAAATCAGTTGACGTGTTGTCGTCAGCAAAATCGCTTTGGACAGTTGAAGTAAAGGGAAAGACTGTCCAGTGGGAGGCCACGATCACAAACGAGCGTCCAAATGAAATGATCGCCTGGCAAAGCACTGAAGACTCAGAAGTAGAAACGTCAGGATCAATTTGGTTTTCTCCCGCCCCACAGAATTTAGGAACAGTCATTAGTCTTGCACTTGATTACAAACTTCCCGGCGGAACGTTTACGGAAATACTGACGAGCATGGCAGGGGAAGATCCAAAATCGTTGGCCTTTATAAATCTGCGAAGACTCAAATGCTTTCTTGAAACTGGAGAGTTCGCCACCATCGAAGGCCAGTCTAGCGGACGTGATTCAGAATCAGAAGCCGTCTTAAAACACTAGGAGAAACCAACTATATGAAAGCTTTAACCTGGCAAGGAAAGCAAAAAGTAGATTTGATGAACGTCCCAGATCCGCGAGTTCTTTCTAGCGGTGATGTTATCGTGAAGGTAACGACTTCTGCTATTTGCGGCTCTGATCTTCATTTGTACAATGGGTATGTTCCCACCATGAAAAAGGGTGATATATTAGGCCACGAAACCATGGGCGAAGTTGTTGAAGTAGGCCCACTTGTGAAGACGTTGAAAGCTGGCGACAGAATTGTTATCCCTTTTGATATAGGATGCGGCAAATGCCATCACTGCAAGGTTGAAGAATACTCCGCCTGCGACAACTCGAACCCCAACGCAATTATTCCAGACGAACTCTACGGTCAATCGGGAGCCGCGGCCTTTGGATTTTCGCATATGATGGGAGGCTACGCCGGCGGTCAAGCTGAATACATTCGCTTACCCTTTGCAGATACGAACTCTTTAATTGTTCCACAAGGCATTGATGACGAAAAAGTTCTCTTCTTGAGTGATATCTTTCCCACCGGCTACATGGCAGCTGAAAACTGCAACATAAAACGCGGTGATACTGTTGCTGTTTGGGGTGCGGGTCCGGTAGGTCAAATGTGTATTCGAAGCGCCTTTTTGCTTGGCGCCGAGCGCGTGATTGCCATCGATCATTTCGAGGGGCGACTAAAAATGGCGGCGGATAGCGGCGCTGAAACTATCAATTACGAAGATGCCGATGAGCTTGTGGATGAACTCAAAGCTTTAACGGGAGGGCGCGGCCCAGATAGCTGCATAGATGCTGTCGGGCTGGAGGCCCACGGGCAGTCAATAACATCAATTCGTGATCGTGTTGAAGCAGCCGTTGGACTTGTCACTGATCGCATCGACGCTTTAAGATTGGCGATCATGGCATGCAAAAAAGGTGGAACGGTATCTGTACCGGGCGTTTATGCCGGTTTTTCTGATCACTTCCCATTTGGTGCTGCGTTCGGAAAAGGCCTCACTTTCAAAATGGGACAAACTCATACCCAAAAATACATGAAACCCCTTCTTAAACTCATTCTTGAAGACAAGATTGATCCATCGTTTGTAATTACACACCGAATGGAAATCGATGAAGGCTCCCACGCCTATGAAATTTTCAGTGATCAAAAAGACGAGTGTATTAAAGTCGTACTAAAAATGCACTAAAGTTAGCATACGGCGTGAATTTGCCCGAAGAGGTTTTACCGTGCTGAAGGTTGTGGCTTTGCAATTGAAAATGTCCTACCATACGAAACATCGATGACGAATTTTAATGTGAAGTACCGCATGGCAACCAATGCAGACGTTCCAGCTCTCAAAGAGCTCGTATTTTCTGTTCTTGAAGAATACGGATTGAAACCTGATCCAGATGATACAGATTTAGATCTGAGCGACATTGAAGCTTTCTATTTTCAAAAAGGCGGATACTTTGAGGTGTGCGAAGTAGAAGGGTGCGTTGTTGGCTCTTGGGGGCTTTACCCAAACGTGCATGATAGCTGCGAACTCAGAAAAATGTATTTGGCGAGCTCACAAAGGGGCAAGGGTTTAGGCAAAGCAATGCTCGAAAGAGCTTTAAATAAAGCACGGGAGATGAGGTTTAAGCGTGTTGAGCTTGAGACAGCTTCTGTACTTAAAGAAGCTGTTGGCCTCTACCTAAAGCATGGTTTCACGCCAATAACCAATCGACATTTGGTCGAGCGATGCGACCAAGCCTTCGAACTGTATCTATAAAGGGCTACACCCGTTGCAGAAACTGCGGGCTACCTTGCTGAGAGAAGACTTGGTGCCTCGCGGGGTAACTGGTACTTTACATGTGAATGAACATCGTTGTTGCTGGCGCGAGCGGTTATATAGGGCGAGAGATTATCTTAAGACTTCTTGAAAAGTTTCCTGAAGCAACGATAACTGCTTTATCGCGCTCCGAACAGAAGTCAGATCACCCAAGGGTTCTTTGGAAACCCTGTGACTTGTTTTCACTAAGGTCTCTCGAGCTAGCTCTACCAAAAACAATCGACTTTGCGCTTTACCTTGTTCACTCAATGGGGCCAACGGCTCAGCTTGATCAAGGATCATTTGCTGATTACGACCTCATTTTGGCCGATAACTTTGCAAGAAGCCTTAAAGACTCTGGCCTTAAGCAGCTTATTTACCTAAGTGGATTAATTCCTGAAGACACCAAGCTTTCGTTGCATCTTCAAAGTCGTCTTGAGATGGAAGATATTTTTCATGATCACGCTTTACCAGCAACTATCTTCCGAGCAGGCTTAATTCTCGGAGAATCTGGTTCATCCTTTCAAATCCTCATAAAACTTGTTAAGCGCCTTCCAATTATGATTTGTCCTCGCTGGACTCAAACCCTAACCACTCCCGTAGACCTCGAAACTGTTCTTACGGCGATTTCTTCTGCAACGTCCGATCTTTCACATGTCGGAAAGACCTACGACCTGGCAGGATGTAAACCGTTAACCTATTTGGAGATGATGCGCCAAACTGCCAAAGAGATGAAGCTTAAACGACTATTTTTAAGCGTTCCTTTTTTTACGCCCACATTGTCGAGGCTTTGGGTGAGCCTGATTACAAATTCTCCCAGGGACTTAGTGTATCCTCTTGTAGAGTCACTTGAGCATCCTATGCTAGCTAGGAAGTCTCATTTGTTTTCAGACGAGTTCGCAGATCGCACATACAGAGAAATTCTGAAAAACTCTTCCTTTAAATCTAAGTCTGGCAAGTCGTTTTTTCGGTTTCGAATCAGAAGAAATACCGTTCGTTCTGTTCAGCGAATCCAATTGCCTCTTGGCAAGAATGCCCAGTGGGTAAAAAACGAGTATTTGATTTGGTTAACAACATTCTTAACCCCCGTTATTGTCGTTGAGCAAAACGCCAACATAGTCATTTTTTCGCTCTTTAAACGAAGTTTGAGGTTGATTGAGATGGAGCTTAGTGACACCAGAAGCGACCCAGATCGACAGATCTTATACATCACAAAGGGGTTGCTTGTTTCTCAAGGATACCGCGGGCGTTTGGAGTTTAGGGTTGTCTTGAATAGACGCTTCGTCATTGCAGCCATCCACGATTTCAAACCAGCCCTGCCGTGGTTCATCTACAAGTACACTCAAGCGAAGCTACATCTTTTCGTCATGAAGGCATTCGCGAAACAGATAAGTTCGGATCAAAGCTAAGTCATGTATTCACCGGGCATACACTTAGTTGATTAACTCACTAAGAATTCTACCTCATCCGCCGAAACAAACATTACACTAAACAAGTAGTACGTCGCCCAAAACAAACTTTGGTCAAATAAGTGTCGCTCAAGCGAATGATCAATTTGAAAGAGCAACGCGATAAAATGCGAATCTGCTATGTGTGCGATTTAAATGAGTTGGCCAAGACATACAAAAATAACGACGGAGAATTATGAAACAATCAAGCCTCACAGAAAACCCCATACTAAAACGAATATTTTACCCCATCCTGAATTTTTACATTAATCCAAAGGCTAAGCCCTAGTTTGAACCAAACACTGAAACCTTCGAATCTTACACTATACCCAGCCTTAAACCTAACACTGAACCCCGTATTGAACCTGGCACTGGTCTGTTCTCTAATTATAGGCTGCACAAAAGGCGAAAACTTTCATCCAAACGTGGACGACCCTCTAGATCCATTCGGTGTCCCGCCCTCTGTCAATTTTTCTCCGAAGCCTTTTGAAGATTGCGAGCACTTAGACAATTGGATATCAAAAAAAGCTGATAGCGTCAGCAATGCGGTACAAGACCTCTCTCGCCGTATCGGTGTAGATCAATCTGCGCCTAGTTTAGCAGACCCTCACCAGAATCATTCAAGTCCATCAATTACGAACATTCAAGTTACTGGTGTCGACGAAGCCGATATTGTAAAGATGAACGAAAAGTTGGTTTTTGCCTCCACGATCGGTTCGGTCAAAGTGATTGATCCAAAAACCTTGAAACTCGTTGGATCAATCTCAACGTCGAAAAAAGCTCCGCCCGCAAACCTTTACCTTACGGAACACTACTTGCACGCGATCACCTATGACCCAACAGAGCAAGTTCCGCTCACAACAGTTGCTAGCTATCGACTTAAGGGTAAAAAGGTGCCGTCGCTTGAGGCCACGCGCCTATACCATGGGGAGCTCGTGACTACGAGATTTACTGCAAGTAGGCTTCTAGTAATCACAAAAAATACTCTCTATAGAAACGAAGCAACAAATCAGGGCACAAGTGCACGGTCTCTCCAGTTTTTACCAGGCGGGTATTCGCGCCGAACTCCTGTTAAATCCAGTGGCACAGATCTACACCAGGTGACCTGCAACAGATACCTTGAGCCAATCATCGACGATCACAATATGAATGCGTATTCCTTGTTCTCTCTTTCAGAGAATGCCGACACAGGAGATGAAAAAGCGCTCTCGATCATTGGCGATTTCGACTTTTATGTCGCACCAAAAAACATTTACGCGTTTCAGAACACGGTGAGCCACTACTCCTATCAAAGTGCCATCCCAGAGGAGCTCTCTAACAAGTCTTGGGTTTTGGCAATTTCACATGACCTGGACGACGGCAACTTGGTCGCCGGGAGAGTTGGCGAAGTAGACGGAGAAATTCTGAGCCGCTGGAGCATTAAAGAATATTCTGATGAAGCCTATGGGACCAAAGACTTTTTAACTATTGTATCACAGAGCCGCTCAGGCCCGCGCGGTATAGAAAACCTTGTTACAAATCTTCTTACAAACGACGTGCAAGCATATTGCGGCGTCGATGCCTACGGACCAACATTTTCCGTGAGGCCTCATAACCGCATGACGATAGCGGCGCTTTCAGAGCCATTTGGCCAGGGCGAAAGTATTCGCTCCGTTAAGTTCGATCACAATCTTGTATACGCTGTCACATACGAACAGCAAGATCCTCTTCATATATTTGAGATTGAGTCCGAAGATAAAATTGATAAAATTTCTGAAACGCAAGCTCCGGGTTTTTCGAGTTATCTACACAAGATTGCAAATGGTCAGCTGATAGGTATCGGTTTTACCGACATACCTCCGCAAAGTGGCCCCGGAATTCAAACAAGCCTCTTTGATTTAACAGATCCATTTAAACCACGTCTTGTAGTCCAAAATGTACTTGGCGTCCATCCATCTTATAGCTCTGTAACCCAGGAGCCAAAATCCTTCGTTTATGATGAGAATAGGAATCTTGCCATCTTCCCAGTGGTTTTGTTTGAAGCGCGGACTGACATCTACGCACAGCCAAAGCTGAATTTTTCGGGCGCTGTTGCTTTAAATGCTGACACAAATCTAGAGATCATAGGCAAGATGACACACTGGGAGTTCATTCCACCAACTTGCCAACGTTTGCAGAGTCGCTTAGCCAAGAACTGCTATTATCCACAAAAGTCCGTCGATGTGCATCGCACGGTTTTAGTGAAGAACAAAGTTGTGAGTTTTTCGCTCTTTGGAGCCAAAGTTCACAATTTAGACTTCGACTGCGACGCCGAAGACACTCTTAAGTTTGAGGGCGCCGAAGATATCTGCAGCACAATAGACGAACGCGTATGTGATCCGAGATATCTCGAACTTCAATAAGCAGAGACTTTCGTCTAGACCCGTATTCAAGCAGAATACGGGTATTTAACAGGTTCTTTTTAAATCTTCTTGTGATACCGATAAGATAGGGGATGGGAGTAACTCACTTGCCTATTAAACCTAGCGTTTTTGAATACACTGACTATAGAACTTTCCTCAAAGATCTCTACTCCTTCAATAAGGAGCAAACCAACTATTTCTCCTATAGATATTTCTCAAAGAAGGCCGGATTTCAGTCGCCTAATTTTTTAAAACTGGTCATAGACGGAAAAAGAAATCTCTCTGCCAAAAGCGTCTCCATCTTCTGCCAGGCACTTAAACTGAACTCCGAGGAAGCCCAGTTCTTCAGAAATCTCGTCGAATTTTGTCAGGCAGATACCGACGAACAAAAACAAAAATCTGCCGAGAAACTCAGCCTCTCTAAAACATTAGAGCGAGTTTATCCCCTTCAAAAAGCACAGTACAGGTACTACGCAAAGTGGTATTACGTTGCGATAAGAGAACTAACTTATCATCAGCAATTTCGCTCCGAGCCCGAGTGGATCGCCGATCAGTTCAAACCAAAGCTGAAGAAAGGCGAAGTAGAAGAGGCTATCCGTGACCTCAAAGAGCTTAAACTTATCGAAGAAGACTCCGCTGGGATATTACGTGCTTGTCACAACTCGATGAGCACAGAGAACGAAGTAAGCTCTGACTTGATAAAGCTTTATCACAAAAAAATGATGGAGCTGGCTTCTGAATCTATTGATAAGGTAGAGCGGGATCTTCGAGAGATTTCCTCAGTGTGTGTACCTCTGTCGCTGAAATCCGCCCAGCAAATGAAGGCCATGATTCAGAAGTTCAAACTTGAGTTGCTCGCATTTGCCGAAGGTCAAAATCTTGCTGAATGCGTCTACCAGTTAAACTTCCAGCTCTTTCCTTTAACTCGAGTAGAACAAGTCAAAAATGAGAATGCGGTTATTTCGACACCGCCGAAATCGGAGTCAAAATGATTTATACTCTTCTAAGACCTACACCGTTTATCCGTTGTCTGTTTTTTTTGCTGCTAGTTGTATTGGTAAGTTGCAAACCCGACGGGACCGCTACAGGAAATCCCTTTAGACCACCGGTCGCAGATCACAGCACCCCACCATGGCCAATTTCGGTGCTAGTTAACTGGAGCTGCGACAAAATCACTTCTTGCTACTCCGATCTTTCGAAAAGCGATTGCGTGTCGGGTCTCAAAAATCAGAGGGATATCGACGTAGAAATAGGATTGGAAGAGCAAAGATTTGAATCCCTAGCGGATGCAATAAACTTCGAAAAAGCGAACGCACCCACTTACTCGACCTAGGACTACTCTCTTTGTATCAAAACTTTTTTTAAGCTCGATTGCAACTCTGCTGAAGTTTTAGCAGCGTACAATCCCGTTTCACATGACGATCCGTTTGCCAACGCAGAACAGTTTTTTCCAGAATCTTGTCAGAAGATCAATTTTGCCTTCGACTCAGATCTTGGTTTCAGTTCAGATTTCGAATAAGAATGGTTTTTGGGTGTGATCAAACACTTTTGCATATGTGGGTTTTGTACCGAAAATATCAAGGCGGAAGACTTGAGCCTTCAACGCACTCTTGCAATTTTGCCGGAATCTGTGGCGAGATAAAGAAATCCATCTGGCCCGGTTCTAACCATTCGAAAGCGCTCGTTAAGTTGAGCAAGCAATACTTCTTGATGAATGACCTGAAAACCTTTGCCTGGCTTCTCTTCTACCTGCAACCGCCTCACGTGACGCCCTGAAAGACAGGCAACAAAAATGTTGCCATCCCATTTTGAAAAATGAGTGCCTCGGTACACGGTGATTCCTGATGGCGAAATCGAGGGTACCCAGAACACAACGGGTTGTTCGGTTCCCTTTTTTTCTTTAACCCCGATACTGGGGCCCCAATACTCACGACCATAAGTTACATCTGGCCATCCGTAGTTCTTGCCCGGCACAATGAGATTAATCTCGTCGCCACCACGTGGGCCCATCTCAGATAGCCACACACGAGAGGTCTTGGGATCAACCGCAAGGCCTTGGGGGTTTCGGTGGCCGAATGACCAAATCTCTGGCATTGCGCCTTTAACATTAGAAAACGGATTGTCTTTAACTGCCGAGCCATCTTTGTTTATTCTTATAACTTTTCCCGTGTGATAGCCGAGATCCTGAACATGCTCTCTCACATTTCTTTCGCCGATAGTGACTAGGAGACTTCCGTTTAAAAAAACTATTCGAGAACCAAAATGAATTGTCTCGTCAGTCGCCTCCTTAGCAACAAAAATCTCCTCGAGCCCTACCAGCGTAGAGTCTTTCAATTGAGCTTTAGCAATAGCTGTTGTGCCTTTGTCTTTACCGACCGGCTTAGAATAGCTAAGGAATATCTGATTTTTAACTGAAGGATCGACAACAACATCAAGGAGCCCGCCCTGGCCCTTGTGCCAAACCGAAGGTGCACCCTTTACGGTGACAACCTTTTTTGTCTTAAGATTGAGAGTTTTTAGAGCGCCTCCCCTTTGCGAAAAAAGAATCGTGCTTTCATCAATAAAATCAAATCCCCAAACAACATCTTCTTGTTCAGTTAAAAGTTCAAATTTGAATTTTTGTACATCAGTCGTTTGGGTTTCAGCAAGACCCGAGTCTTGAAGGCCAAAGCTCATCAAACCAAAGCACAGAAGTAGCAAAGCGAATGAAAAGTTCAAATAGGTACCTGCTTCCCAAAGGTAGCTACAGGTTGTCAAATTCCTGAGTCCGCTACTTTAGACTTCTTCAATCCTTCGAAAGTTTAATTTTTTTCCCTTTCAGCAGTCCCAAAACTATCTGAAAGGTCCATACTCATACCATTTAGTCTATCACCCAACAACGATATGACAACAAACAGCCTAAACAGTGAATAGATTTGCAAGAGATGTCTTCTCATTCAACCACACTCACGTACCCTAAAGGCCATCAAATTTGGTCTCGCTGCCTATCTCTCTCAGCCGAATAAAGAGGGGCCTTCGAGTATGTGTATAGCGCCCTGTCATTCGAATGTCTTTGCGGTGCTATCGCCAACAGGAAAGAGGATCTAACTGTCGAAATCGTCGACATAGCCTGAAAATTCTACTCGAAAAGGGCGACAATTGTTGCTCATTCAAAGATAAATGAGTGCCGCAAGCAATTGGATAGGTGGCCAAGTTGGCTCTCGCTTTGCTCAGTCGTAAAGCAGCTTAAGAGAATTCAAAGAATTGGAAACTGCTTAAAACTCAGTTTCTGAAATGTGGATTCAACTAAGCGATCAAGCCTAGAAGCCAAAGGGCAAATCATTGTCCAGGTCTCGAGGGCGAAGGATAAAACATGGTTTCCGCGGGTAAGTCTCTTAGACTTGTGCGTAGGTGCCTTTTGCTCTCGTTTGTATCAATTTCAGCCTCTACATTTGAACAAACTTCAGAACGTCCACTCAGTGAGGTTCAAGTTAAGCACTTTTTTGGTGGCCCAACCTTTTTAACTATTCCGAGCGGCTCGGGTGTCCGAGACGTCGCGAAAGAAGAAAAGGAAGCTTTTGTCCTCCGCGAACTCTCTGAGTGGTTGACGAAAGAAGTCCTCTCTGCGCATAAACTGCGAACGCCGGATCATGTCTACCAAGCTCATTTAGAAGAGATCGAGGTAGCGACCCCTGACACTGCTTACACCGATAGCCCCACGAAAAAGCCTGAATCAGAATATATCTCTCGTCTTTTTGAAGACTTCAATACAAGTGAACGAATTGAATTTATCGGCAATCGGTCGCGTCTCTTGCGTTCGTTGGCCGCTTCCTTTGCCACTGAGAAGTTCTTTTACCTGTATCAAAAAGAAAGATGGGCTCGCAGACTACTCTCAAAGTCGCTGGTGGCAGACGACTACCTACAATGGGCAAAGAACTGCATAGAATCGATCGACACGGTACTTTGGAAGCAAGCTGAAAAGCTAGTTGGATCGCCGGAGTTTGGTGCCTTCGTCATGCTACAACTTGGTTTTGGACTTGGGTTCCGACAATCCCCAGTTGAATGGCTTAAATTCCTTTTATCGTCACTTTCAAAGATTCCAGGTGTACGCCCTCTACTTGCGCCCTTCGAAAATTTGACTCGCACTGCTGCTGTAGACAGTCCAAAGGCAAAAAAGAAAAAACCGTTCTTTGGTTTTGGATGGGCCCTTACCCTAGGATTTGAAGGTGGTCTCAGTCTTCAACGCGATAACGATGAATCCACCGCTCATAACGCATCCGCCAGTTCAGATTCGGAATCGGAATCGGAATCGGATAACTCTAGTTTAAGGTATAAAGGTCGCATTCAGATTTTAAGAGAAAAACTCATCGGCACACATACCCTCATGGCAAATGCTGGCTCGATCATCGGGATTGGGGTTTATCTAAGAAGTGAGGGGCCTACTCCCGCGGGAGCACCTCGAGCCAATATCAAAATTGAATCCGAAGGAGGAACCACTTATTACCCACCAGTCGCGGGGATGGCTCGAACTGGTAAAGAGTGGGCCGCCGGAATACCATTCGCACTCCCGTTGTTTGCCATTGTGCCTACGCCCTTCGACGGCGCGTTGAGCTCAACTGCACTCAGTAAAGGTGTAAGTCTTGCTGTCGGCGGCGGAAGTTGGGGCAAACGAAATCCCGCCGCGACAAAGCCAGAAAGGCCTCCGGTAATTACTCAGTTAGGTATCGGTGCTCACGCCACTCGCATGGCGATGTCTGCAAAAGCCAATGCCTCTGCCGCTTGTCGGATTTTTCCTTAGATCGAACCTGGGCTTGGGCCTATGCCTGAGCCTGGACCGGAAACAGGAGATTTAATCTCGCCGTCGTACTGAAGCTTAGCAAGGCTATGATAAAGAGAGTCTTTGATAACCAAGATTGATCCACCATAAGATGCGACAGCGCAAAGCAAAAGCGAGAAAATGAGATTATGATTGTTCGTCATTTCGGCAACAATAATGACCGAAGTGATTGGCGAACGAATAACGCCAGAGAGAAATCCTACCATTCCGAATAACACAAAAGCTTGCTGAAATGCAGGCTGAAAAAAAGCTGAGAAAACGCTACCAATTGATGCGCCGATGGCTAATGAGGGCGAAAACAAGCCCCCCGGAATACCGCACCAGTAAGACAGGAGAGTCGCAAGAGATTTTGCTAAAGGAAAATAGCCGTCGGCAGTCGTACCCTTAAAGAGATCTCGTGTTTCGATATAGCCGGAGCCAAATGTTTGCCCTTGAGACAAAAAACCGATAACGGCGATCCCCACTCCGAACAAAAAAGTCAGTTGCATCTGCGTTTTAAAACTTGTCTGCTTAATGAGTTTAGTGCCCTTAATTAAGAGTCGACTAAAAACTCCTCCCGAGACACCACAGAGAAGACCCACCGGTATTGCCCAAAGCTTTCCGCTCGCAGAAATCACGGCAGCTGTTTCGCCAAAATAGTGATATGGCCCAGAGAACGATAGCGCCAATAGACCAGACACAACGATGGCCATCAGCAAAACAGAAGTTTCTTTTTCGTAAAAAGCCTTACCGAGCTCTTCAATAGCAAAGACAATTCCTGCTATTGGTGTGTTAAACGCAGCAGATACACCCGCCGCGCCACCCGCAAGAATCAATGATCGCTCTGTGTAAACGGCCGGAGTCTTTAGACGTTTGAACACTGATCTTAAAATGATCGCACCAATCTGCACAGTAGGGCCTTCGCGGCCAATGCTCGCACCACAGGCCAATCCACCCATGGTGCCTACTACCTTTCCAAACGCAGCCCGCAGGCCCAACAACTGCGGACCAGCATTTTTCATTTTGTTGAGGCTCGCAATAACTTGCGGAACTCCGCTACCCGCCGCTTCAGGAAAGAATTTTTCAGAGACATAACGAAGAAGCAATAATCCTGTAGGTGTCAGAACAAAAATCCAGGTGGGATCAAAAGCTCTAAGAACCAAAAACTGCTCATAAGCCAATTCGCAGAGAGCTGCGAAGCCCACTGCGGCTCCTCCGAGCGCAAGAGCCCCAACAAAAATCAGTAAACGATTCACCCAGTGGTGATACGATATGGCCTCTGGTGGTAGGTCATAATGGATATTAAGAGACTCGATGTGAACGCTACCATGCAACAAATGAGAGAGATGATTTCTCAAATCATCATAAACTACTTTTAACTCGTTATACTTGTTCTTATTGCTACCCATTAATCTGCTGCAATCTCAAACCTCTTAATAAACATGTTATTCATCTTATCAAGATAGAAATTTCTCACCCTAGGGTCGGCCAGATAGTCATTACTTTCAGTAAACAAGGGTATTATGACGGCGTCTTGCTCTAGCAACATTCTTTGCGCTTGATCGTAGAGGTTCTTGCGTCTGACGTAAATTGTTTCACCAGCGGCCTCTCTCACAATTTTGTCGTAATTCGGATTTGACCAATTCGTGTCATTGGTTCCGCTGTTTGATAAGAAAAGATCCATAAAGTTATTGGGGTCAGGAAAGTCAGCACCCCATCCCATTCTATATATCGGGTAAGGATCGGTTCTCGTTTTGTCTAAATAGACTTTCCACTCCATCGACACAATCTCTAGCTTGACCCCGAGATCCTTCGTCCACATCCCTTGCAGCGCCTCCGCAACGAGTTTGTTGTCGTCTCGTTGGTCAAAGGAAAGTTCGGCGTGAGGAAAACCTTTGCCTCCCGGATACCCCGCCTCAGCCAAATATTTCTTTGCCAGATCCGGGTTATAACTAAGTCCGATACTTGCATTGTATCCCAGCATTCCTTCGGGAATCCACGAGGCAGAGGCCTGCTGGCCCCCTTTCAGTACGGAAACAATTGCATGTCTATCTACCGCATGAGCAAAAGCTTTTCTTACTTTCGGGTTATTGAACGGTTTTTTTGTCGTATTAAACCCGTAATAGTAACCCCTAAAGTAAGACTGCTTATGGTACCTGGCATCTTTCTTAATACGCTCCACGTCTTGAGTCGGAAGATGGCGCACCAGATCGAGCGCTCCATCTTCAAACAGACCCACGGCAGTGGTCGCCTCTTCAACAATTAGTCCGATCACTTTCTTAATGGGGGGAGTACCCTCCCAGTATTTTTCGTTAGCTTCAAACACTAGCTGCTTATCATGTTCCCAGCTTGTTAACTTGTAGGGTCCCAACGTTTGAAAATGCGGGGGCTGAATCCAAGAGGAGCCGTGTTTCTCTATAAGATCTTCTCTAACCGGAAAAAATGCGGGAGTCGCCGTCATCGTTGCCCAAAAGCCAATTGGACGGGCAAGGGTAACCTGAACTGTTAAAGGGTCGAGCACCTTGATACCGACTTTGGAAAAGTCAGTAACTTTACCGGAGTTGTAATCCTCCGCATTCTCAATATCGTAAAAGAAATAGGCAAACTCAGCCGCGTTTTTAGGCTCCAACATTCTTTTCCAGCTATAGAAAACCTGTTCAGCCGTAAAAGGAACTCCATCAGACCAGACAACGTCTTTTCGAAGATAGAATGTGTAAACTGTTTTGTCTTTAGAAACCTCATACCGAGTGGCAAGCGCAGGAATTACCGACATATCTCTATCAAACTGCATGAGTCCTTCGAGCAGATTGTTCATTAAGTCGATCGATACGTGATCAATGCCGCGAATCGGGTCTAAATGGGGCGGCTCTGCAGCGATTCTGAATACAAATGTGTTAGAGTCTTTGTCGCGGTTTGCACTTCGCGTGCACCCAGTCGATAACACCAACAACCCGGCAAGACTAATTTGCAAGACAATTGAGAATATCTTCAAGAGAGGGGACATGTTGTAAGCGACATCACAGAGTAAAGATTTTGATCGCAGATTAAACGACATAATTTAGCCTCTCATAACGAGAAACCCTACACCATAACAAGCCCAACACCAAGTACGATCAACAAAAGTGCGAAGAGCTTCGAAAGTGTAATTGGCTCTTTGAAGAGCGTGTAACCTAGTATCAATGAACCAAAGACTCCAACAGCTCTTTTTAGAGCTTCATATATTCCGACCGGAATATGCTGCAGAACCCAGAGCTGAGAGCCAAGCGCCAAGATTGCCGACACTACAGTGAGTACGTACCAGAACTGAGTTTTGCGGTAGAATTGTCGAAAGCTTGCATAATTGCCTTTGAATTTGCAGTAACTGTGAATCAGCAGTGCAACCACCAAATTGAGATTCATTCCGTGAAACCCAACGCTAGAAGCATTCACAGCAAGTTTATCTGCAGCCGGGGCTATCGACCACAACACGGCTGTAAGTAACATAAGCAAAAAGGGTTTCAAAAAATCGCCTCCTGATTTCGCAGATCTTGAACCCACCCAGCCGACGACGAGGCACCCTAGAACAACAAACAAAATTCCCACCAGCTGCCGCATTTCGATGGCTTCATGAAGCCAAATGAAACTCCACAAAGAGGCCAGCACGGGAGAAATAGAGAGAATGGGCACCATCATACTAAAAGGCGCAAGCGAGAGTGCTTTTAAGTAACTCAAATTCGCAACGAGGTTCGCTGCGAAAGACACCGATGCCGGTACCCAGTAATCAGAACCAACTGAGGGAAAGCCCTCGTAAGCCCAAATGGCCAAGAAGAGTGGAACCTGTCCGTACATCATCCAAACTGCTACCCATTGGACGGGGTTCTCTTGAACCAGTTTTTTTCTTGTAAGATCAAACAGCGACCAAAACAGACCTGATAAAACGGCGCTAACTATGTAGAAGGCTGACACGTGACTCCAAAATCTTGATCGACAAAAGACTTTCTATGCCCCAGATTTCTGAGCCAGTTCGCAACAAAGGTCAACTCCTCAGGACAATCCATTTCGTGTTCCTTTTGAAACTCTTCCCACAGCAAAGGAACTCCTGCTTCGATAAGCTTCATCACTTGCCTTCGAGTCGAAGATATTGGAACGATGTCATCGTCAACCCCGTGGGTCATAAGCCAAGCAAAGGATTCTGGAATCTCTGGAATTTTCTCCCACCATTTTCTCTCAAAATTAACATAGCCGCTGATTACTACTACTCCAACATGATTGGCAATGCGGCTGTTGAGAGTTAGATCCAAGGCCATCATCCCCCCTTGAGAGTGGCCCAACAGCACAATGGGTGACGCCAATCCGTGATGCTTTAAAAAAGAGTCAATAGAATGGCCCGCCGAGGCTCTTGCAAGAGGAAGATTTCGTTTTATTTGCGAGTCGCTCCCATGCCAGCTAAAGCCTTTTGAAAATCGAAAAGGCGCCTGCAAAAGCAGATAGTTCCAATCATAAATGCCAAGCTCGTCCTGGATATCTAAAAAGGAGCTGGGACGGTCTCCCATACCATGAAAGACAACCAGAAGAGGCTTAGTGGGTCCGGCGATGTGATACCAACCAGATAGGCCCGCCATATCTAGCGGATGAAAGGGGCTCCAAAAGTTCATAGAACAACGACACTACCCATACTCTTTGAAAACCTCCAGCAGAGAGCCGGGCGCAAGAAAAAATGCCACGGCCAGGCTCTTAGGGGTCAAGCCGGCTGCGAAAGTTGTACTTTTGCACGTATATGGCTATATTGAGCCACTTTAGAATAAGTAGCCGTTTGGTGGGTGTAGATGCCTTAGTGAGCCGACGTCTTAGTGAGCCGCACGGTGGGCTACACGGTATCGAGTACGGTGTGGAGAGGAATTTTATGAAAGTTTTAGTTACAGGTAGTGCCGGCTTTATTGGAAACCACTTCGTGCGCTGGATACTGGCGAACATTCCAGATGCCCAGATCACCTCTTTTGACGCCCTCACCTACGCTGGAAACTTAGAAAGCCTAAAAGATATTTTGGATCACCCCCGTCATAAATTCATCAAAGGCGATATCACGGAGCGATCACAAGTGCGCGAAACCGTACCGGGGTATGATTACTTATTCAATTTTGCCGCTGAAAGCCACGTGGATCGCTCTATCGACGGGCCAGAAGCATTTGTAAAGACGAATATCAATGGCGTCTTCGAACTGCTTGAAGCGGTAAGACAACTCAACCCCTCTTGCCGATTCATTCAAGTTTCTACCGATGAAGTTTACGGAAGCATCAATGAAGGATTATTTACTGAAGAATCCCCTATAGTGCCGAACAGTCCCTATAGCAGCTCTAAGGCCTCCGCCGATTTGATGGTACGAGCTTATCACCACACCTTCAAACTCGACACGGTTATCACACGCTGCTCTAACAACTATGGCCCATTTCAGTTTCCTGAAAAATTGATTCCGTTGATGATCCAGAAGGCATCGCAAAACAGCAAGCTTCCTGTGTACGGCGACGGAAAAAATGTTCGAGATTGGATCTATGCTGAAGATCACGCAAGAGGAGTATGGCTTGCCGGAATCAAAGGTACATCGGGCGAAGTTTATAACTTTGGTACAAACAATGAATGGGCAAACATCGACCTGGTGAAGCAGGTTTTAAAGCTCTTAGATAAACCCGAGTCGCTGATTGAATTTGTTAAAGACCGCCCCGGCCATGATAGGCGCTATGCCATTGACTCTTCAAAGGCTCAAAGTGAGTTGGGTTGGGCACCACTTACTAGCTTTGAAGATGGGCTTGAAAAGACGGTTGATTGGTACCTAGAGAACCAACAGTGGCTAGAGTCAGTTCAGTCTGGCAATTATCAACAATTTTACAAACGCTGGTACGAACAAAGACTCTAGTGTCCTTATTTGATCAAACTATTACGAAGTCCGAATGAGGACTCGCCCTAATGGGACCCGAGGTTGACTAATTGAGCGACGGGTGATGTGCCTGTACCTGTGCCGTTGCCTAGCTGACCGTACTGCGCACTTCCCCAGCACTTTACCTGTTCACCAACGTTGACGATGCAGGTCGAAATTCCGGCGGTCACCATTTGAATATTCTCAAAAGTAGTCAATCCATTCACAGCCAGCGGCATTTCGCTAAAGGATGGCGTTGAAACTCCGAGCTGCATATAGGTGTTATTTCCCCAGCACTTCGTCACGCCAGCGAAAATCCCGCAGACATGCATAGCTGTAGATACGATCTTTGTAAAACTACTTACTCCGCTAAGCTCTGATGCAAGTATTGGAGTTGTGGAGGGAGTAGTTGTGGCGTTGCCTAATTGGTAATTGGTGTTGTCCCCAGTGCATTTTACCTGGCCGCTCGTTAAGACAAAGCAGGTAGAAGGGGACCCAATTGGCGTGACCGACGGACTTATCCAGAGAACACTAGTGAGACCTGAAACATACGTGGGAGTCGACATATTTGTAGTATTGCCTAAACCAAGTTGACCTGACACGTTGTGCCCCCAGCAATACGAAAGTGCGTCTGTGCCAATTCCGCAAGCGTGGCTTCCCCCCATAAACAATTTTGTAAACCCGCTCGGACCACCGCTCAACGCCAAAGGCACTTCGCTTTGGGTGAATGTGCCGCTTCCTAGTTGCCCATAAGTTCCATCTCCCCAGCACTTAACTGTTCCGTCTGTGTGGAGTGCACAGTTGGTTTCTCCGCCGCCAAAAATTTGCGAAACTGTGCCCAGCCCGTTAACTGCAATTAAGTTGTCACCCATGTCTGCCGGCTCATCGCCGATGATATCACCCGTATTTGCAGAGCCGAGCTGCTTTTTAATGTTTGTACCCCAACAAACGACATCAAGAGTGTCTCGAAGAACGCAAACATGTTTTATGCCAGCGGCGATATCTAAGGCTTTGCGACCGGTACCAATATCTACAAAAGGCACTACTGATGGATCCAACCTGTTTGTCGTGTCTCCTTGCCCAAGTGTTGCATAAATATTTTTACCCCAGCATTTAACCCTTTGACCTGTAACAATGGCGCAGTAAAATCCGTCACCTGCCACTAGCTTTTGTGCATTGAGCGGCACAAGCTGATGTGTATAGGTTTGTGTAATAGTGGAAGTTCCGAATGAAGAACCGCCAAGTACAATGTTTTTTGAACCCGCTGTGTTCGCTCCGATATAACAAGTGATTGTCGTATCTGCGGCAGACATGCCTGTACAAGCCACTCCTCCAATGCTGACGGTCTCTACGACACTCAGGCCAGTGCCAAATATTGTTAATATCTCACCGCCCTCAAGTGAACCTAAAGTTGGAGTTATCGCAGCTACGGCTATGCCAGTAGTAGGGTCTGGAGTCGGCGTGGTCGTTGGAGGAGTATCACTGTCGCCATTTTGCCAATCAAACGCCGGACCCTAGCAACCATCAAACGACTTTGCGTTATTCATGCTAATAGATATGGCTACGCTGGCTTCACCCGGAGCTAAGTCTAAGACGGAACTTCCAAGCACCATCGGCCTAGAGTGCTTTAAAAAATCCAGTGGAAGCGACTTGAAGTCATGGCACGCTGTTGCCGTCGCCGATTTCATTCCCACGATCGAAACTTTTCGCCCGCTTCCCGCTGGCACTGCCAACTCAATGCTCGCTCCTGGCTGAAATCCGCCCACCCAAAGTCCTACAGGGAAGTCCACACTCCCGTCGCGTGAGGCGCATTTATTTGACGACAAAGGAAGCTCTGGCCCTGTAACAAAAACTGCGAAACAATCGATTTCAGCTAGGGATGTTGGATCATCTAAGCCCCAAGTTGGAAACGGCATAGTAGCGCTCACAGACTGATAGATCCCCGAAGAATCGTCGCTTTCAAATTTTGTGGCATTTTTTTCTGATGGTTTAGAAGACCATTGCGCCAACGTCCCTGAGTCTGGCAGCGTCACCCTCACGCTTGAGCCTTTCGGCTCTTCCTGAGTACATCCGACCAACGCCAATGAGAGGACTGTAGCTACCAAGATATTGGCAGCCCTAAATGAAAGGAAAGAAAAGAATCTGATGGGGTACACAATAAGGTGTACCTGCGACGAATCTAAAGACGAATCTAAAACAGTCGTATCGAACTTTTTCAAACTCGCTCCCAAGTTACGTGCCGAAACCTTTTTGACTAGGGGACAAACGGATAGACATTCAACCCACACCGTAAACAACTCAGCCATTTAAAGTTTAACGTCTGCAATTCTCTGTCCGCTAATACTAGATCGGAATAGAGACCCCATAAATGCTGCTGATTCCCGATAAGAGTCAAATTGTTCCAACTTTGAAATGGTTGTGTCTCAAACGGAGACTGAATTCTCTACCGCACTTCGCGCGTTTAGCGGTTAGCTACTTGGAATTAGCTTCTAGGTTTAGTCTACTTGGCGTCAGCTATCTGGTTTACGAATGAGAAGGGCTTGTTAGGCCGCTGGTAACTCTGATTGCGACTAATCGACTTGCTTTCCTAGCAAATCTAGCACAACAGATACTTTTCCGAGTGGGGCACTGATGCAATAACCTTCACATTCGGAATCTAGCCGATGCATTACCTTCTGAGCAATTTCGATTCCTCTTTTAATTGCTTCTTCTTTGTTGTCACCAGCCTTTGACATCTCCTCGATAACCCACGTAGGCACGTGAATACCGGGCACTTCGTTTGCCATAAACTCCGCATTTCGCAAACTGATCAGAGGCCAAATCCCGATGAAGTGAGGTCGATAGTTTGATCCGACGGAATCCTTCCAAGCCAAAAAGGCTTCAGGATCAAAAATAGGTTGGGTGATTGCATAGTCACAGCCCGACTCGACCTTGTACTTCCATCTTTGGATCTCTGTCTCTAAATTGATCGCCGTGGGGTTAGATGCAACACCGATTCCGAACTGCGTGCAAGAACCCAGTTTTTCTCCCATCGGAGATACTCCCCTATTAAGGCAATCAATCATGTAGGTGAGACCGATTGAATCAATGTCGTAAACCGCAGTAGCCTCTTTATTGTTGCCAAGCTTTGGCGGGTCACCGGTAACCACTAAGACATCTTTTACTCCGCAAAAATGGGCGCCAATTAAGTCTGATTGAAGCGCGATAAGATTGCGGTCACGGGTCGTAAAGTGGGGAATCGCTTTCAATTGACCGCTTCGTCGGTCGTTGATCCACGAGGAGATATGTAAACTACTCATTCGCGTACTTGCACGCGCCCCGTCTGGAATATTTACGAACGGAATACCTGCACTCTCAATAGCATCTAGCGACTTCTGAAACTTTTCAACATCGAGTCCAATTGGCGGCAAAATCTCTACCGATAAAAACTTCTTTCCAGCGGCAAGTAGTGCCCCCACGCGAGAAGCTTCTCTTTGCTGCAAGCTTGGCCTCTCGGCTGAGACAACCTGCCATCCAATATCTATAAAATTCCTACCGACGTCTTTATTAGAGCGACTCTGACTCTGGGCCATTGCCAAGCTACTTTTGATCGCCGCGATGTGGCTGGGCCCTGTTCCGCAACACCCGCCTACGCCGGTTGCTCCTGCACTAGCGTATCTCTTAGCAAATTTTCCTAAGTAATCGGGGCTGGTCATGTAAAAGTAGCGCCCGTTGATCTGCCTTGGTAAGCCTGCGTTTGGTTGAACAATGATAGGAAGAGATGTTAATTCCAAAAGTTTACCGAGAGCTCGCAACAAATCACTCGGCCCGTCACCACAGTTAATACCAAGAGCCTGAACGTCTCCTGAATCACCTATGGTATGAGCAAACTTTTTTAACTTCTCTTCTTCCTGGCTACGAACGTAAATCGAAGCCAATATAGGTGTTTGCTTATCGATAGACCTTACACCGTTAATTCCAGCTCTAAGTTCATCTAGATTTGAGAAGGTCTCAAGAATGAAAAAGTCGGCGCCACCATTGGCATTAACTGACTTTGCAATTTGAGCAAATTCCAAAATGACCTCTGAAAGGCCGATTGAACCCAGCGGTTCGACCAAATCTCCAATGGGTCCAATCGAAAAACCCACCTTACAGTCCTTGCCGGCGGTTGCTTTTCGCGCAATTTTTAGCGCGGCTTCGATGATGTCGGGCTGCTGTTCGGCGATGTCAAATCGTGCGAGCTGCGGTGACGCGATTCCAAAAGTGTTGGTAGTAATAACATCGGACCCAGCCTCGATGAAACCCCTGTAAACGGCTTCAACATCTGCGGGAGAGGTAAGATTCAATTCTTCAAAAGGTCGGTTGATGTAAAAGCCCCGCGAATAAAGCTCGGTGCTGACGCCGCCGTCAAAAACAAGAATGTCTTTTCCTAAAAAATGGGCCAAATTAAACTCCGGTCTCAGGTGAGGCTGAAAAAGCGTGCCTCTTTAACTCTCGGTTTCGCACCAGAGGCGCGAAACTAGCGGCCAAAATGTTAACAGCACCTAGTTTTATAGTCGAATCCCCTCAAAGTCGCAACCAGGCGAGACGTCTCTGCATGACAAGGCTCGCGGTTTCTGCTACCTATCCTGTAAAATGGGAGGTGCCATGAAGGCGATTCTGCTTGCTGGGGGTAACGGAACCAGGCTAGGTCCACTCACCTGCTCTTTGAGTAAACAATTGCTGCCGGTTTACGACAAGCCGGTCATTTTTTATCCCCTTTCAACGATCATGTTGGCAGGGATTCGAGATATTATGGTTATTTCAACACCCCGTGACATCCCCATGATCGAAAGTCTTTTGGGAGATGGATCGCTTTACGGCATCAATCTCAGCTATCGAGTTCAAGAGCGCCCAGAGGGAATTGCTCAAGCTTTTTTGATTGCCAATGAATTTATCGAGAATGATTCCGTCTGCCTGACACTCGGAGACAACCTTTTCTACGGCCATGACCTTCAGCCACAGCTTGTTAAAAGCGCTGCCCTTGAGGAGGGCGCAAGTGTTTTTGCCTATCATGTACAAGACCCGGAGCGCTACGGGGTTGTCGAGTTTGATGCCGATCAAAAGGCCATTTCGATAGAGGAAAAACCGAAGTCTCCAAGGTCGAATTGGGCAGTAACAGGACTTTATTTCTACGATAAGAACGCACTTGAATACGCTAAATCTCTCAAGCCTTCGGCACGCGGGGAACTAGAAATCACCGATCTTAACCGAATATATTTAGCCAATAAGGCACTGAAGGTGGAAAAACTGGGTCGCGGCATTGCCTGGCTCGACATGGGAACTCCTGACTCCTTGTTGTCTTCGGGTACTTTCGTTCAAACTCTTGAAAAGCGTCAGGGTTTGAAAATTGGTTGTCTCGAAGAAATTGCCTACCATAAAAAGTTTATCGATCGAAAGCAGCTAGAAGCTTGCGCCGATAAGTACGGTAGTTCCGACTATGGTAAATATTTGAGAAAAGTTCTTACTCAACCATTTTAGCATAGAAGTCCCAGAACTTAGGCCAATCAACGTTGACTTCATCTGGCGGCGAGTTGCGGCGCATGAGGGGATTTATCTCATCTGAGTATTGCACTATACAGGGCGACATTCTTAACCTCTGAGTAATGAGCTCTTGTTGTACCAAATCTGCAAATTCTTTATTGCTCACGCCGCCCATCGAGGGCCTAAACACGAGCGACTCCGAACTCGATCGCGATTCAAAACAAGCCCTCAAGTAAAACGGGGCCAGTTCTGTTACCGGCAAATTATCTGCGACGCTCTTTGGAGTCCTCATTTGAAACACTTTATTTTCTCTAGAGCAGTTTATCAGGATCGGTATCAGACGATCCTGGTTTTCAAGTGGGCCTACGGGATTTGGAATAACTACCTTGGCAAGTTCGATGTCGTTCAGTCTAGCTAGCTGCTTCAAATTCTGCCAAACCTCTGCTTTTGAAATGGCATAGGGTGTGGGGGCGGGATCGTTGAAGCTTCCCTCTGCTGGTTCAAAGTAACTCCCTGAATAGACAATACGATGAGTGCCAGATTCCTTGAGTGTCCTTACTAATTCCTCTAACGGCTCGATACAGGTCTTTCTGTAGGTTTCGACGTCGTAGTCGAAGCTACGAAAACTCTCCATAAAATGGTGATGATGTATCCAAACATCTACGCGTGCCTTTTTGATTTCCTCAAGCGATCGGGTTGTCATCTCTCTACTCCGAGAGTCCAATGACCAACCTTCAACCAAGGTGACATCGGAGCCAAGCATTTGAAGACGGACTTTAGCCAATCCGTCATAGTCGCTAGCACGCTTTCTAACGAATCCTACCAATGATTTGACTCGACTGTCCCGGTAAACATCCCGAGCAATCCACGCTCCAGTGAAAGACGTTATTCCTGACATCCCAACTTTCATAACTTACTTCCCCTAGGCAAATGTGCCGACGCGCTCGCAGTGCTACAAATACTCTTTCAAAAAATCAGATAGGCCTGGGAGATTTCGATCTTTTTCAGAAACTTCTAGTATGGGCGCAGGCCAAGTAATGGCCAGCTCTGGACAGTCATACTTAATTCCTTTGTCGTGTTGAGGAGCATACTCCGAAGTGCACTTATACAGCACGAGTGCAAACTCCGATAAAACCTGAAACCCGTGCGCGAATCCTTTTGGAACATATATCGCATTGAGGCTTTCAAAGGAAACTTCAAAAGCTTTCCATTGTTTGTAAGTGGGAGAGTTAGGTCGCAGGTCTACTACAACATCCCAAATCGCACCAGCCATACAGCGTACAAACTTGCCCTGCTCATGTGGAGGGGTTTGAAGGTGCATGCCCCTAACAACTCCCTTTTTCGAATAAGACAAATTGTCTTGAACGAACTGTCCTGTTTCGATCTGGGTCTCAGCAAAACTGCCGCGGAAGAGTTCCGAAAACCATCCCCTCGAATCCTCGAACTTGCGACCTGGAAACTCCACCAGGCCGTCAAATGGCCCCAAGCCTTCTTTTGTCACAGAAAACCTCCGAAATTTCCGCAAACATACCTACTTGAACGCCCGCTCTCAACCCCTTAACTAACGTAGTATGTCATAATGCGGGTCTTTAAATCAGTTTTGAGTCACAAATTATTCATATACATTAGGCTTCTTTATTTAAAATGCGAGGCTATATGGAAGTCGCTCCTTATATTTGGTTTCTGTTTTTAGGATCCATTTTAATACTTTTGTTCCTCGACCTCTTTGTGCTTCACAGTAAAGACAAGCCCTTAAGCTTTAAACAAGCCATCCTTTGGACAATCTTTTGGATGATTCTGGCACTCTCGTTTAACGGCGGGATTTGGCATTATCTAGGCAGTGAAGCTGCGTTGACTTTTTTTACCGGCTACGTTGTCGAACTCAGTCTTAGCGTCGACAACTTGTTTCTCTTTTTATTGATATTTGGATATTTCAAAGTACCTCCACAGTATCAGCAAAAAGTTCTGTTTTTGGGCATTCTTGGCGCTATTGTTTTTCGAATCATTTTTATCTTCGCAGGAATTGCACTTATTGAGAGATTTCATTGGATCATTTATGTGTTCGGCGGATTTCTCGTAATTACCGGAATCAAGATGGCCTTTCAGTCCGAGGAGCAAATATCATTAGATAACAACAGAGCGATAAGACTATTCAAAAAAATTATGCCTGTTTCTACTCAGTACGATAACGGTCATTTTTTTACTCGCATCAACGGAAAACTCGCGGCTACCCCGCTTTTTCTTTGTCTCCTAATAATTGAAACAACGGATATCATTTTTGCTGCAGATTCCATTCCTGCGATTCTTGCAATCACACAAGAGCCTTTTATTGTTTTTACTTCGAACGTTTTTGCAATTCTTGGGCTAAGGGCTCTCTATTTTGCTCTATCCGGCCTTGCCGACGTGTTTGAATACTTAAAGTACGGACTAGCGGTGATACTTACCTATGTCGGTATAAAGATGCTCATATCAAGCTACTACAAAATTCCAACGCCGGTCTCCTTAGGAGTCATCGCGGGTGTGCTCGCTGCTAGCGTTCTACTATCTATTTATAATGACCGACGAAGTAGTTCCAAATGATTCCTCTGCCAGAACTCATATTCTTTTGGCCGAAGCCAAAGCAAAGATAACCTCAAACTTCAGGTAACCGGCTGATCTTTGAATTTACTACTAAGGGAAGGGGCGTGCTAACGACGTTTTACGTCACCGCGTGGAAGGGTTTTCAAAAGCGACCAAATCTTAGCCACTCTTGAAAATAGCCTGTTAGAATGCATGTTGAGGTGAATTATGTTAGAAACTTCTTCGTCGAAAGATACGGACCAACCTACTATTGTTACGTTTTTTAGCAAGTTGGCGCCAGTAACTGTCGTCTGTATTGTAATATCGGGTTGCGGACAGAAAGATGATTCGAATCCGAATCCACAAAACAACCCTCCCGCCCCAACTTCAAACTGGCGAGATCCACTTTCTCTGAATCATGTGCAATCATTTGTTGTAAACGACGCCCCCCAAATGATGAAGGAAGTCTCTGATATTTCGGAGCTCCGACCAACCTCATCATCACGCAGATTCTGTGACAATCAATACTTGAAAAGTATACTTGTAGCCGCAGGTAACAAAACTGAAACCTTAAATTCAATGACCTACTATTCTTCTGGCTTTGCTGAGGAACTACGGGTGGAAATCCAGATTACAGATATTGGCCCTCAAGATATTCAAGCGGCCAATTACCAGCCGAATCAACCTAACATGGTACCTTTCAGACCGCGGTTTCGTATGACGACGACTAATAGAAACTCAGATCCCTTCACGCCTAATCATAGAACCCTCCATGAGTTTAATTGGGAGCCCATTCCACTCAAAGCTATCCTTCTTCAAGAAAGCTCGAACCCTCCCAATAATAACCAATCCATTCCGGGCGGGCCTCATGCACAGGCGCAAGTTCCCGGCGGCGATGGTATTCAAAGTCGATACCAGTCCCATGTTCAGTACCTCAAAAGTCACATACCAGGGCTTGAGCCCCAAAAAGGCTGCCGCATCGAAAAAGATGTCACAAGTAAAGACTCAGTTATGGAAGTCATCTACGGTGAAGCTTACTTCGAGGGCGTTCCTACCGCTGTAGAACAGGTAGAAATCATCACCTCCTACGATGTGGTTGAAATTTGCCCTGAATCAAAAGAGACCAGTAAAACTTCTAATAAGCAAAGTGCGAGTCGCAGCGAGGGAGCGGTTAAGACTTCTCCTCAGGCTGAAAGGCTACAATCCAAAAGACCGTCACCGACCGAAGGGGGCGAAGTCATTTCCGAGACAAACCAACGAGGCGAGAAGGTTGCTACTAAGGTGACCCGCACCGTTGTTGACCGGCTCACAGAACGATCAGTTGTCGTAAAATCATATGATCACTTTTCACTGTTTGCTCAGATGGTACCAGCCACCGCCGCCAACTGCGCGAAGATGCCGGCGGCTGTTCCAATATTCGCAAAGTTCACAGAAAGTTATGATGATGCGGGACCATTTAAAGAAATGGTTGAGATTCATTCGGGTCTTACCCACTTAGGCGTGAGACCTTAAGTGCATTTAGGGGGCCTTCCCCCCTTAAGATGTGCCCCCCACTTCATCTTGGTACCGTTGTTAGGACCACCTAGAAGCCTTGCGGGTCCATTTTTTTGCGGCCTTGGGATCTATTGTATTCTGTTTGTAACTTAGCAGGACATATTCTTTGAGGAGAGCTTGAGCGCCTTCAACCTTTGAGGAGATTTGAGTATTTTCGTCATTTTGCTCAAATAATCTGCTAAGCCTTTTGATACGTGATTCGAGGCTCACATTGTCGTGAAGAACGTCCTGATCCTTTAAGTTAAAATTGGTCTCTGCTCGTTCTAGAAAATCGCCGAAAGACTTGTGAAAACTCTCTAACCAGTTAGCGCGATTTTGCCTGCTCCGAAGAAAAAGAAGCCATACCAAAATAGCAAGGAGCAGAATCAAAACCGAAAACATAATAATATTCTGTTTGCCTTTAACGCCGAGATTTTGCCAAAGACTCTCTTGATCTTCTTGGTCAAAGGCGAGCAGAAACATCATTATCTTATTCTCAGCCGCATCTACCCACAAAAGAGCCCTTCTCAAATGAGACAGACTCGATAAAGCCGATTCGGTCAGCCCAAATGTTTCGCGATTCTCAGCTAATCCCAACAGAGTATCGTAGGACGCCAATAGATTAACCGGGTCAAAGCGCAGCCAAACACCGCTAGTCGACAAAAATTCGACCCATGCGTGAGCGTGTTTCTTTCGGACGACAAGATAGTTACCGTATGGATTGTATTCGCCGCCACGAAAACCGATAACAACTCTGGATGGCACGTTCAACCACCGCAGCAGTGAAGCCATGGAGCCAGCGTAGTGCTCGCAGAAACCTTCTTTCACGTCGAGCAAAAATTCTGCCACTTCACTCTTTTTTAAAGTGCGCGATGGCTCAAGAGTGTAGTGAAAATTAGATTTTTGGATCCATGCTAAGACATTTCGTACGGTTTCATCACGATCCCTAGTCTTCAAGTTCACTAAGAGATTAAATAATCTCTCGGGCGCTTCGAAAGGAACCTGCATCCACGATGCCGCATCTTTTGAATGGGATTCTAAAAACCTGCTGGTGGAAGACTCAAAATAATAGCTTCTTCTGTCGAGAGGTTCCCTCGCCCAAGCTGCTTCTACCTTTACAGAAGATCTCAAACTGGTATCTAAACCTTTGACGCCAGAGAAGCGGATGGGGGTATCTAGTCCAACAAGCCATCGCGTCGTCTTCGGTTCAAGAATAACCTCGGCCTTTAAAATTTCGCCCGCCGCCACGACGGTTTCAAACTTTTGTAGACGGCCGGCGGTAACAGACTTCTTCCAGCTCAACCCCTCACTTCGGTCGAGCGTGAGCACTCTCCAATACATGGGTGTCTTCAAAATCACTTCCATGTCGTCTGAGAAGATTCGAAATGCAATATCCTCCGAAAGAGCCAGCTTAGAAACGCTTCCTGGCTCGACCTCTTCTGAGAAGCCGGTCTGAGCAGTGGATCTGGGAATCCACCGACTGAGCGGACTTGTGAAACGAGGAAAGACAAAAAACATAAGAAAGACAAACGGAATGGCGTAAATCATAAGTAGTGCTATCGAACGGATTTGCGTTGTTGGCTTGAAATAACGCCATCCAAACTCTGGCATCAAAACAAGAATATGCAGTACACCAACTACCAGGGAAAAAAGAAAAATGCTCAGGTCTGGCAGATCAATAAGAATACAGGCGCACACAAAAATATTCGATACAGCTAGGAAAACTCTGCCATTTTCATTTTGCCACTCAAATAACTTCGCAACAGAGAGTACCAACAAAACAGCACTGGCTGGTTCGTACCCAATGCTAGTTCCAAACTCACGTGTCGCAAAAACAAATTGGATCAAGGCCAGTCCAATCCAAGCTATTCCTGATAAGGGTTTTGGGATCTTCAAGTAAAATGCTCGTAGAGAGGGTTGAACAAAAGAGGTGCGCAATACATCTTTACCAACAAGGAAAGACTCGAGTAAAAGTGGGATCAATAACAACTTTAGCGGAAGAAGCTTAAGTGATAAAAGTATAACAACGAATGTGAGCAGAGATGCGAACTTAAGTGATCTGGGCATGTCGCAAATACCTTCTACAAATCACCCTCAATATTTCTTTCGTGTCTCGAACTGACTTTGTTCTTCCGTCTTCAGCTTTAAATACGAGCTCTGTGATCGCTCTATTATTATCTCTATTTAAAACTTCATGAGAAACTTGGCCGAGCTTCTGAGGTTCTATATCCTCAAGAAAAATAGACCCAATCTCTTTTTGTCGAGATTCAAATTCATTTATGTAAGGGGCATTTTTTCGAGCTGTTACCTTCCAATTTATTCTGGACCGCGCAAGATGTTTTTCGGCAGGTTTTACAGAGCGAAACTCATCAACACCATTTAAGGCGATTCCCCCCTCTTGGGTATCAATGCTCTCTACTTTAGTTATTGAAAAGCGATTAGAAGCGGGCTTGTACGGATAAATCAGTATATCTACACGAGATGAAACGATCTTCCAGGAAGTAAACAACTGAAAAGGATATTTTGATCGCACTACCAACTTAACTTTTTCGACCAATAGAGGAGTCGACGCAGGCACTCTCAGCTTTAAAAGGCGACCCGACTCATCCGTGAAACCCTGAAGCAATAGATTACTGGTCAATTTGACCTCATACTGCCAGTTTGGCAACCCCACGACCGGAACTGTAACCTGGGACTCTATGCCCTCGGGAACTTCAAAGCTCAAAATGTTGTCAATTTGAAAGGCCTTCACTCCCGCATGTGTCTCGAGCATTGTCGCGCAGCCGACCGCGAATAAGAAGAATGCGAGCAAAAAAACAAAGTTGTTCAAGTAGGTCGCGCCAACCGTGATAAGGGCTATAAAAAACCCAAACGCTAACCACCCCTTTTTTGACGGTAAAATGTAGACCTTTTGCTTTTGGAGCCTTCTCAAACGAACCCTGCCATAGACAAGATCTTTTTAACTCCGAATGAATCCACCAAATGAGATCCCTTTTGGTTGGCGTTGAGTCGATGAGAAAGAACTAATGGTGCTGCCCACACTAAGTCATCTAAATCACAGTACTGTTTTGCCTCCAAATAGGCATGAGTGCGCACAGCCTGAACTAAAGCTAAGCCTGCCCTCACAGAGAGCGGTTCAAATTCTTTTTGGTGAGCACGAGAAATCTCAAGAATAGTTCGAATGTTTGCAGCGAGGGTGTCAGAGACGAGAACTTTTTTAATATCCTCGCGAATACTTTTTAAAAGGTCGGCCGACATCTTCGTTACAGAGTCTTTTAAGTTCAATTCCGTATCCGCCGTGCCATGGGTTTTTAAAACTTCCACCTCGGTTTCTCTATCCAAATACCCCACCGAGAAGCAAAACATAAATCGATCTAACTGGGATTCTGGTATTGGATAAGTTCCGTATTCATCAAATGGGTTTTGCGTAGCCACAATTTGAAAATTCTCAGGTAAAGGATAAGTTCGACCATCGACGGTCACCGCACTTTCTTCCATTGCTTGTAAACATGCACTCTGAGTTTTTGGACTTGCTCTATTCAGCTCATCAAGCAAAACAATGTCCGCAAAAAAAGGACCTTTATGGTATTCAAATTCTTTGGACTGAGTGTTGAGAACGCTCACTCCGACGAGGTCGCTCGGCAGTAAGTCGTTTGTCATTTGAATGCGAGAAAACGTATGGCCTGTAGCATGCGCCAGCCACTTTACTAACGTGGTCTTTCCTGTTCCCGGCCTGTCTTCTATGAGTACGTGCCCTTTAGCGAAGAAGGCAACAAGAAACGTCTTTAGAACCTCTCTCTTTCCCCTAATGACCTTATCACCTGAAGAAAGTAGACTTGCGTAGAGCTCCAAACATTTACTCTGGGTCGAAGTCACAATGCCCTCCCGTCTCTAACGCGGCTCCTGCTCACTCACTAGGTATTCAAAAGCTTCTTGGGTCAGAAAAGATCTCGATGCTATCTCTTCGGGATCTTCAGAATCGGTTGAAAAAAGCGCGTTAAAGGTTTCCGATTTCAGCTTCTTAAGATCTTGAATCTTCGTTTCTACGGATTCGTCCATAATATATCTATAGACCATAACTTTTTTGTCTTGGCCTATTCTGTGAGCCCGGTCTGTCGCCTGATTTTCGACCGCAGGATTCCACCATGGCTCTAAATGAAATACGTAAGTTGCTTTTGTAAGATTTAATCCCACGCCACCAGTCTTTAGAGTCGAAAGAAAAACGGCGCCACCATCATGCTTTTGAAAGGCCTCGATGCGATTTCTTCTTTCGATCGAAGAAGTCGATCCGCTGATTGAGTAAACCGAGATTTGCCTTGCCTTGAGGACCTTTTCAATACGTTGAAGGGTGGGCAAAAACTGCGTAAATACGATCGCACTATCACCTTCAGCAACGATGTCTTGCATACTGTCTGCTAGCAAAGCCACCTTCGGAGGCACGCTCGGATACTCAACCCCCGGTAACGCAGCTGGATCGGAGCAAACCTGCCTCAACCGAAGCAATGCTGTTAGCATGAGAAGCTGGCTTTTGGCCTCGCCTTGAGATCTGAGAGACTCCGAAACCTTCTTGTTCCAGGAAAGTGCTATGTCTCTATAAATATTTTTTTGTCTTTCATCAAATGGGACCACAACCACAGACTCTGTTTTCGGCGGAAGATCTTTAAGAATCTCTTTTTTACTTCTGCGCAGCACGAGTGGCTTAATCTTATCTTTTAACTGACCGACCTTTCGGTAGCTTTCTTCGTTGTCTTTGAGATATTCCGAGCGAAACACTTTGTAGTCTCCCAGTGCTCCTGGAACGGCAATTTCCATCAAAGAGTAAAACTCACCGACGTGGTTTTCAAGGGGTGTACCGGTTAAACAAAGTTTGAATCTCGCGTCCATCAAACGCGATACTGTCGCGCGCTTGCTTCGGGGGTTTTTCACGTTCTGAGCTTCATCTAGAACAACAACGTGCCACTTCTTATCCTCAAAGTATTTTCTATGTTCAATCAATTGGCCGTAAGTGACGATCAATATTCTCTCAGAATACGACTCTTCCTTTTTTAACAGGCTTTCGCTCATGCTTTGATGGGTAAAATAATCTGCCTTCATATGCGGGACGAATCTTCTAATCTCAGACATCCAGTTGTGGGTAAGTGTCGCGGGAACAATAATAGCGCATTCTCCCAAACCATCTTCGTGAGTCCTTAAAACATCCAAGAATGCGAGAGTCTGAACAGTTTTCCCGAGACCCATATCATCAGCAAGAATTCCGCCCAGTCCCAAACGGTAGAGGTCGAATAGCCAGTGGACGCATTGGGTTTGATACTCTTTCAGCTCACCCATAAACTTGTCAGTGATTATACTTGCGTCGCGATTCTTACCGAGTTGGTCGTAGAATTCACAAAGTTTATTCCACTTTTCATTCCCACGAATTTCTACTCCGGCAGATCTCAGTCTCAATAGCTCTAGAGTTTCATTTGTCCCGACAAAGTAGAGCTCGGCTCCCGCTTTTGCGGTCTTATTTTCATTCTTTTTCGCGAGGTTGTTCCAAAATACTTCGAGTGCCTGGACTGATGGTAAATCTCGATCATCCAGCAAATAAAAAGTGTCCGCTACTTTGATGACGCCGTGAGAGCCTAGGTCATTTATCTGGCTCTCATTCAACTTCTGACCCGCTAAAAAGAACTGAGGAGAAAGTGTAAACCAATCTCTGCCGCGAGCACGACTACCTTCTTGTGAAACGCCCGATGATAACTCGAATCTGCCTTCGAAACGACCTTTGGCGATGGTGTTTACCTCAAGGCCTTCATAGGTGAGAGAAGCGTTAAGACTTCGCGCCAATTCAAACCAAAACTTTAGGCCGAAGGGTGGAGTTAACGCTTTTTCAGCAAACCACACCACATCACTACCGGAGGTCTCTAACCATTGATCAAATCCAGCTGTTGGCTGACTGACGTTTGAAGACCATGCCAGCCACTCCGTCCCTCTCGTGCGCCGAAAAACATCGGGTCCCAAATTCCGTAAGACTTGATCTATCCACTGGGACACCAGCTCTAACCACACATAGGGATATTGATTAACGAGGTTTATTCGGTTTGCACTTTGAACCATTGAAGTCTCAGCAAGTAAAATTTCAAGCTTGCCCACAAGCCAAAGCAGCGAATTTTCCATCTTCCGGGACTGCTTATCAAAATCGGAAATTTCTTCTCCGTAGTTGGCAAAAGTCTTTTCGACAAAACTATCCACAAAATCTTGGTGAGTTCCCTGAAGAACAATCCCTTCTTTGCTCACTTTCAAATTCTTAGTGAATTGTTGCCAGAAAAAAGCCATGAAGCCCTGATGTTTTTGAATGCCACCAGGCCATTCGTAAGTCCATTGAGGGTAGTCCCAGCCCTTCATATGTTGAAGGCGATGAAAAAGCGATCCCATACCTCGGCTCAATGTTCTTAGGATCACAGCAAAAAACGGATGCGGCTCAAGAAACTCCAGCTCCTTTGCCTCATCGAGTGCGGCGGCTTTAATTTTTACCCCAGCCTTATCTACTTCAATGTAAACTCTTACGTCTGTGCGACTCAGCTCAAGTGTTTTCTTATCAAGTACAACGTCAAATCGTAGTGTACCCTGCTGCTTTTTTATATATCGGTAAATCTTCTTCCACTCTTGGGCCGTCATAGTAGATCGAATGCTATGAATATCGAGTAGACCTTGCAGCCTCCACTTCTGAGATATTTGAGGATCGATAAGATCAAACGTGTCTAGAATCACTCGTCCCATTGAGTGCAGAAGAAGTTTTTGGTTTGTCGAAGACCAGATGGCCTGGGGTCCTAGCCATTCATCTGTTTCGTTGGGAACCACCGAAATTTTAACTTCGTCGCCGGATGATTCTACTTTGAGATTCATCGTCACTTGCTCTTGTTGCTCTTGAGTCAGGAACTGAATTTCTTTTACGAGTTGTTCTGAGTTCGCGGCTACGATGATGCATTCAATTTGCTCCGTGCGAAGCAACTGAATGGAGTGCCTTAGAATACCTAAAGTAGATAGCCACACGAGCTTGGTCGGACGATTCACGCTGTTTGCCAGTAAATCTACGTCTGCAAAGAATCGTGCTTCCTCTACGTATGGGATCAACTTGGAATTGAGTAGATTACTAAATGGTGAATAAATAATATCTGCTATGTGAACGTGTTCTATACTTCCGTCGTTTTTATTAACAAATCGGAACTCCATATTTATAGGCAAAACAGAGGGCGAAAAACCTTGAGTGAAGTCTTTCGTCAATACCTGCCGCTCGGGAAACAACCTTTTGCAGGCGATCTCAGATGACTCGATTGATTGCGAAAGTCGCTCTCGCCGGGTTCCCAAAACAAGGTACTTAAAAGCCCAATCGCCCAAATTCACTCGATACTCCCTTTTTGCTACTCATACAGAACGGGCGCCTGGCAGCGACGTACTTGCAAAATAACAAAGTAAGTTCGTAGGTTAACAAAATCTCGTAGAATGAAAAGAACTTCCAATCATTGGCGCTGCGATCAAATCATCGAACTTAATTGATTCATTTCTTTTCTTTTATGCTACTTTGTGCTAGGCCGCTGTTATTTAGCCGCCTTTCTGCTTCGGAGTTTTCTATGACTTTTGGCGAATTCGCACTCTCGATTCTTTTGTTTTTTATGTCGATTGCGGCAGTTTTTAGCTTCGCTTTCCCTAGTTTTCGCATGCCCACTATCCTATGGAATGGCTTCTGGTATTTTATCATGGGTGCCACTGTTAATCGGCTCTTTGGTGAGCCTTCGGGTAACTACGTTGGGTTAACATTGATGGCTATTTATCTCATCCGTGCCTGGCAGTTTCGGCATCTCAAACGACGAATTTGGACGGACTGGATTCGTTACCAAGGCGTGAAAGAGGATTTTAGGGGAAACTCCTCTCAAAATAATGGCGCGGGACCAACCTCTCGGACTAATAGGGTGAGCTCCCCCTCTTCTTCGCAAAACGAACCTGAAGTCATTGACGTGGAATTCGAGGTTAAAGATCAGTGAAGCGCTTCTCGGAGCAATATCAAAAACTGATTGCGCGAAATGAGCTCGGCACCCAGCTGAGAGGTGACCTGCGTCAACATCTGTGTGTCGATCCAAGTCACCCCCTCGCTCGCCAATAGCGTTGAAGCATAAGATAGTACTATCTTTGAAGAATCCGGTTTTGTACCGAACATACTTTCTGCCGAAAAATAGTTTTTCAGTCGCACACCATAGAGGCCCGCGACGAGCTGATCACCCTCATCGATCAGCTCAAAACTTTCAGCAGCACCTACGCTGTTGAGGTTGATGTATACTTCAACCATCTTCGGAGTAATCCACGTACCAGCCTGACCTTTACGGACGACGGTCGCACAACCCCTAATCACCTCCTCGAATCGGCTATTTCGTTCGAAACGACAGTGACTCAAAAGTTTTTTTTCAGACTTCAACTGACTTTTGCTTTTATGAAGTTTGTCATTGACGAGGATTCCCCTCGGATCTGGCGAAAACCACATGATCGGGTATCCCTCCTGCGGCCACGGGAAGATACCATGCGAATAGGCATCTACTAAAAGTTCGACCGAAAGCTGGTCGCTAAAGCACAAAAGCCCGTCTTCACTTGCCAGCTCTGCCTTCGGAAAGACACTAGGGCGAGAAAGCAACCTCTCGATAAGCACCAACTTCGTCAATCAGCAGCCCCCTTGCAAACATCGCAAGTCCCACAGCGCACGATTTGGTTTTCTTCGCCAAAATAGGTCTGAATAGATCTCATTCGACAGCCGTTTGTACTCGTAAAGGTGATCATCTCAAGAAGCCCTTTTTGAAGAACTCGGCTCCGATTATTAGCATCTATTGAATCCAGCCAAAACGATCCGAGCTCTTCTAAATCGTATTCTTTTCTCCGATCGTTTTGCCATTTAAGGACTCCCCACCTTTCAAGCAGGTTTAACGTGGTCTCTACGCGAAAATCTCTTAAGTTCCTGAAGATCAATTTTTTTTTAATCGCTCGCGGCCCCCTCTGGTAGAAGTCTTGCGGGTAGCTCTTAAGCTCCCTGTAAACGCTCCTCACAAACGAAGCTTCAGGCGTTGCCCATTTTATAAAATCCATCTGTATCGATGCATCTTCTTCGTCATAGAGAAGATACGCCTGCGAAGATTTGCCATCTCTGCCCGCTCTTCCCACTTCTTGATAGTAAGCTTCAATACTGCCAGGAATTTCTGCGTGCACAATCAAACGTATGTCGTCTTTGTGAATACCGAGTCCAAAAGCAGGAGTCGCCAAGATCAATTGACTCTCTCCGTTTAAAAAACGCTTCTGAGCGCGTCTTCTCTCATTTGAGGATAAATCGCCATGGTAAGTCTCGAATGAAAGCCCTAAATCATGCAGGGCCTTGCCAAACTTTTCGAGTGTTGAAATGAGGCTAAAATAAATAATCGCCGACCCAGCAATAGAATGCCTGAGCAGCACAATGTGTCTTATTTTTTCATCTTGCCCGTAGACAGAGCATACATTCAAAGACAGATTTCTGCGCACCACTGTCTGATTAAAAGTTTTTACGTCTCTTAGTCGAAGCTGCTCTATAATGTCTTCTCGTACTCTTGCTGTTGCCGTTGCTGTAAGGGCCAACACTCTTTTGGGTGAGGTGGCTTCAATGACTTCTCCGAGCTTTGAGTAGTCTGGCCGAAAATCCATTCCCCAACTCGAAATACAGTGCGCCTCATCAACAACGAAGAGCTCAATTTTTTGCTCTTTGAGACGTTCTAAAAACTCGGGTCTCCAGAATCTCTCCGGCGTCACGAACAAGATATCCAGTTTTCTCTCTTGAAAATCTTGAAAATATTTATCCTTATCGCTGCGACTTTTATGAGAATGAATAGCTGCCGCTCGAATTCCGAACCTACGGCAAGATTGAACTTGGTCATCCATCAACGAAATCAGTGGTGAAACGACCACCGTGCCTGACAAGAGACCCGCCGGGAGCTGATAACAAAGACTCTTGCCGGCTCCGGTAGGCCAAATAGCCAAAATTTCTCTGGTTTCGCCATCCAGAAGCGCCCTTAAGACCTCTTCTTGTCCGTCTCTGAAGCTCGAGAAACCAAATTTTTCTAAAAGCAACTTTTGGCCCTTTTCAAACTCTTGCATTTTTCAATTCTATCCCCTGACTCTCCTACTTGCCACAAGAGCCGCCCGCGCCATTATTTCTTTTTGCCTGAAGAGTCGATTCTATGGTAGAACAGCGCGTTCAATCATTTGGGAGTCTAGTCCAATTTTTTTGTGTAATTGGGCATTCTTCCATAAATCCAAGAGGTGAATAGAATCCATGGCAACGCGCGCACCCATTGATAGAGTACGTAACATTGGTATTTCGGCCCACATTGATTCGGGCAAGACAACGCTCACAGAGCGCATTTTGTACTACACAGGCCGCATTCATGCGATCCACGAAGTTCGAGGTAAGGATGGAGTTGGCGCCAAGATGGACAGCATGGACCTCGAACGCGAAAAAGGTATCACAATCCAATCGGCTGCAACCTATTGCACCTGGAAGGACTGTCAGATCAACCTTATCGACACCCCCGGACACGTCGATTTTACGATTGAAGTTGAAAGAGCGCTTCGAGTCCTCGATGGAGCCATTTTGGTTCTTTGCGGAGTGGCGGGCGTTCAATCCCAATCGATAACAGTTGATCGTCAAATGAGGCGCTATAGCGTTCCGAGACTGGCCTTTATCAATAAATTAGACCGATCAGGTGCCAACCCGGCGCGCGTCACCGAACAACTGCGGGAAAAACTTCGACTCAATGCAGTTATGTGCCAACTCCCTATTGGTCTTGAAGAAAAGCACGAAGGTGTCGTTGATTTGGTATTTATGAAAGCCGTGTACTTCCGCGGGGACAGCGGCGAAGAGATCGTTTACGACAAGATCCCCGATAACATGCTCGAGAGTGCAAAAACAGCTCGTCATGAGCTTATTGGCAAAGTCGCCGACTTTGACGAGTTGGTTGCAGAAAAGTTTCTTATGGAAGAAGAAGTCTCGGCAGAAGAGCTCATTGTCGGAATGCGTAAGGGCGTTATTTCTTTGCAGTTCTGTCCCGTCTTTATGGGATCTGCTTTTAAGAATAAGGGCGTTCAAGAGTTGCTCGACTATGTAGACCGGTTGCTTCCGGCTCCTCATGAAGTCACTAATAGAGCGCACGACCTCGACAACAACGAAGAACTCGTCACACTGAAATCTGAGACCGAGCTTCCACTTTGTATGCTTGCTTTCAAATTAGAAGATGGTCGTTTCGGACAGTTAACTTACATGCGTGTCTACCAAGGTAAAATCAAGAAGGGCGATACGATCTACAACTCTTCAAATAGTAAAAAGGTTAAAGTTCCAAGACTGGTTCGAATGCACTCCAGCGATATGGAAGATGTTGAAGAGGCGCAGGCCGGAGACATCATCGCCATGTTTGGTGTTGATTGTGCATCGGGTGATACGTTCACCGATGACCAGATTCGCTACAGCATGACTTCGATGCACGTGCCAGATCCCGTTATCTCTTTGGCTATTGCACCTAAAGACAAATCGGGAGATGCCAATTTTTCGAAGGCGCTTAATAAATTTACTAAAGAAGATCCGACGTTCCGAGTGCATCGAGATGAAGAGTCTAACGAGACTATCATTTCAGGTATGGGTGAACTGCATCTAGAAGTTTACGTCGAAAGGATGAAACGCGAGTTTAAATGTGACGTTGTTACCGGCAAGCCACAAGTTGCTTACCGCGAGACTATCACACAAAAAGTTGAGTTCTTACAGATTCACAAAAAGCAAACTGGTGGAGCTGGTCAATATGCGAAAATCGGTGGTTACATGGAGCCCTTGCCGCTTGAAGATGGCAAGAATTACGAATTTGTCGATAAGATTGTCGGGGGCTCTATTCCGCGAGAATACGTGCCTGCCTGCGATAAAGGATTTGCTGAGCAGCTCAACAAAGGTAATCTCATTGGCTTTCAAACAGTTGGCGTTAGAATGGTTGTCAACGATGGTGGTTTTCACCCCGTTGACTCATCCGAAATGGCGTTCCGCGTATGCGCGATGGCCGCCATTCGAGAAACCTTTCAAAAAGCCAACCCTGTGGTTCTAGAGCCAGTGATGAAACTAGAAACACAGGCTCCCGAAGAGTTTCAAGGAACGGTCATGGGGCAAATCAATCAGCGACGCGGAGTTATTTTGGGAAGCCAAAACAACGAAGGCTACGTAACGGTTGAAGCAGAGGTTCCGCTCACTGAAATGTTTGGTTACTCAACAGATCTTCGCTCGGCCACTCAGGGTAAAGGTGAGTTCACTATGGAATTCTCGAAGTATTCTCCGGCACCTCGCCAGCTTCAAGAAGAACTCATCAAGAAATACCAAGAGAAGCGCGCCGCCGAAAACAAGAAATAAAGAGACAACAGAAAACAAAGAATAGATCTAAAGAGCTTGGTCTAAAATATGTCGCCCCGACTTACGGGGCGACGTTGTTAATGACGCTGTTTTATTAGTGTGATCTAAGATTGTTGAAAACAAATCTAATCAATTTTCCGCTTAGTTCAAACCCACGCAATAGTTGCGGCCATTTGGATACGCTCTCGCGGCAGGGCCTGAGTAGCGAACACGAACGCAATTAACCCTTACGGCAACTTGCTCGTGCGTTTCTTTAGAGCGAACTGTGGCTTCGTAAAATGTCACTCTTGCTGTGTAACAACTAGATCGATAGGCGGCAGCCACGGCATTGCACGCAATGGCTTGCTGTCCACCGGATAAGCTACTGACCACTTCTGGGCTTGGCAGTCCGGATAGCTCTTTCGCAGCAGCGTACAAACTTCGGAACGTTCGTTCAGATTCAGCATAGACATTTTCAGGTGTGAGCGCAGTAACCGCACTGACAACAGAGATGCCGCAAACAAGCTTTAGAATTATTTTCGTCATTGATTTCCTCCAATGTTTTGTAAGGCCTAACAAGAACTTAGAACGGCTTCAACGATATTATGGTACAAAAGAAGACTCTGTGAGCTATTATCACAACAGATTGCTCAGTTTTAAGCTGCTCAGTGTTGGGTGTTGAGCCGTAAATTTTAAAGAGGAGTTTTTATGGAAACATTTTTACGTTTTGCGTTGAAAAAATTGTGACTAGTAATCTTGGCATCGTCTACTCAACATTTGAATCGAAGGAGTCGGCAACTCAGCTAGCAAGAACTGTTATTGGCGAGAAGCTTGCCGCGTGCGTAAATATTCTTCCAGCAGCAACTTCTTTGTACATTTGGAACGAACAGTTGAAGGAAGATCAAGAGTTTGTCGCAATTTTCAAAACTAGCGGTGAAAAACTTGATGCCCTCACGAAGCGCGTTGAACAACTCCATCCCTACGACTGCCCCTGCGTCATCGTATTGAGGGAGGCTGAAGTTAACAATGCATATCGACAATGGGTCGAGAGCTCATTGAAGTAGTCGCGTATTCAACGCGCAGGTAAATGTCGTTGTGAAAACAGCCATAAATTGGTGGTTCCTGAAACATCTGTAACAACTTTAGACGGTTATAGGAGCGTTCCTAACCCGACAGAAGAGATGACCAGCACAGGATTTGCAGTAAAGTGGACTTGGGGGCGGTCAGCTTTGCCACGATTCCGTAGGAATACAAAATCACTTAATTTGCGAGAATGCTGGATTTATTTGGCACTACTGCCTTGCGTACTTTTTTTAGGTGTCTTGCCAGCTCAAGGTGATCCTAGCAGCCCTCAGGAAGCAGAAATCCTCTCCTACGGAAAGAACACCGGCCCTAGGCTATTTGACACTACCAATCCCAATTTAAAGACCAATACTCCATTAGCTGAAGCCCCTCTTTCGGACAGGCCAGAAAGCGAAAAGTCCCCAAACCCTACTAACCTACCCGCTAACAGAGAGCCGGCCCAAGCCCAGTAAACCGATGTTTGCCCTCAGAGCTGTGTCGGTATAAAGTTTTCCCTCGAGGTTAATGAAGTTTTGATTGTTGAAAACGAATACCTCCGATCGGGCACCTAACTTAATGAACCGGTGCTTACTTTTTCAGGTGTTTATTTCAGCGCACTTGGGAAGGGTGTATTCGGTCAGTCGTAGGCTGTAGGACGGTAAAGGGGAAGCAGTGTCTTTGAGCATAAGAAAATCCAGTTCCAAAAAATTAAAGGTCCCAGTATCTAAACCAATAAAAAAACCAGGCAGCACTTCGAAATTAACCAAAGGCTCAGCAACCAGAGCCCTGCCAAATAAAAAGCAAACCGGCAATAAAATTAAATCTGCTAGCTCTCTTAATGCTAGCTCTATTTCTAAGGTTTCAAAGACTCCTCAATCCCATAACATTTCACAAAGTCCTCTTCCTAAAGAGTTGGCACTTAAGATTTTTGATCAAATGCTTATCTCCCGCGCCCTGGAGGAAAGGCTTATAAAAATTTACAAAGCTGGACACGCCTACTTTTGGATTGGTGGCCCCGGCGAAGAAGCTTTTGGCGTGAGCTTAGGCCACTTGATCAACAAGGGCCAAGGGCTTGATCACGATTACCTGCATCTCCATTATCGCTGCACGCCAACACTGGTTGCACTTGGTCTTGAACCTGTTGATGCGATTCGGCTGACCATGAATAGAGCAACAGATAGGTCGACTGGTGGCCGCAACTTTTCTGGTCACTACTGCTATCCTGAATGGAACGTGGTTCCTGTCAGTAGTCCGATTGAAGTTCAGTACACTATGGCACTCGGAACGGCCCGCGCGCAAATGAGAGCAAAATCAAAAGGAATCACTATTGTTACCGGCGGCGACGCAGGCACTGCAGAAGGAGACTTCGCGTCTTGTCTCGTTTGGTCGTCACGACCAGGCTCAGAGCTGCCAATCTACATCACGGTACAAAACAACTATTGGGGCATCTCAACCGACTACAAATCGCAGCATGGCGAAGCCAGCATCGCTGATCGTGGTAAAGCTTTCGGCATAAGAACTAGCGTCATCAACGGGAATGATCCTTTTGAAGTTCATGCAAAAATGAAAGAAGACATCGATTACATCAAGAAAACAGGTAGGCCTGTGCTTTCTGAGATTTTTGTTTCGCGCTTATACGGACACTCTTCGGCTTCTGGCGCCAACTTCGTCGATTCAGAGACCTGTTGTATTGCGGAGTATTCTAAAAAACTGTCTCGCTTAGGATGGATCGAGAAAGAGGAACATCTCGAGCGACTGGCCTCACTTGATAACGAGTACCGTATACTTTTTGAAAAAGTGTGCGATGAGCCCGGACCCAGTGCAGATACAATTTGGGATCACACCTATGCCAATAACGAAAACGGTGACTGGAGGAAGTTCTAATGGCGAATATGGCTCAAGCAATTAGAATGGCCCTTCATTTCGCAGAAGAAAATTTGGATCTCAAGGAGATCTTTGGGCAAGATGTAGGAGCACCACTCGGCGGAGTTTTTACGGCAACTCAGGGTCTCAGAAACACATGGAATACACCTCTTGATGAAAGAGGGATTATCGGAACCGCAATTGGACTTGGCTTAGCAAACCAGCGCTGCGTGGCGGAGATTCAGTTTGGCGATTACATCTTTAACACCATTGATTTGCTGAAGATGGCGGGCAATACCCACTGGGTTTCTAACGGACAATACAATATTCCGATTGTTGTGATGACACCGGTCGGAGCGGGCATTCGCGGATCCGTTTATCATTCCCACAGTTTTGATGCTTGGGCGAGCCGTATGCCGGGATGGAAGATTGTCATTCCGTCAAACCCTTTAGACGCCTATGGCTTACTGCTTTCAGCGATTGCCGATCCCAATCCCGTTTTGTATCTAAAGCCTAAAGCGCTCATGCGAATTCGGGGCAAAGAGTTGATCCCTGGGGAGCCAGAGAATGAAAGTGAGCTAAAAAAACGTATCGATGCACCAATTGGTGATCGCTCTACCTGGAAACCGAGCTGGCCAAAGCTTGAAGACTTCAGAGTTGAAATCGGAAAAGCAAAAATTGTAAAGAGCGGTAGCGATCTAACCCTTGTTACCTATGGTCGGCATGTTGGCATTTGTACCGAGGTCGCAGCTCAGCTTGAGAGCGAAGGGTTTTCGATCGAGGTCATCGATCTGAGAAGTATTTATCCTTACGATTGGCAGACGATTAAAAGTTCCGTCAGCAAGACACATAGAGTGATCTTTGTTAACGAAGACACAGAGGTCACAAACTTTGCAGAACATCTCGCCTATCGCTGCACACAAGAGTTGTTCTATGAGCTTCACGCTCGCCCGCAAGTTATTGCAGGCAAGAATGTCCCTGGCATCGGCCTTCATGACGCTCTTGAGACGGCCACTGTGCCACAAAAAAATGATATTTACCAACAAGTCGTGGAGACACTTCATGAAGTTCCATAAGCCTAACTTCAACTCAGTCGGTAACTCTGCGGCCCATGATTTTAAGGTCAAGGTCCAAGAGTCTAGAAAATCCTCTAAAGATCTGCCTTTTGATAAGTATGCTTTTTATACAAACGCTGTTCAAAGCCCCGACACGGACGTGCGCTTTTTACGTAAGGTCTACAGGGACTTTAACAAAAAAGATCCTCGTGTTTTGTTTGAAGACTTTTGCGGTACGTTTCAGATTTGTTGTGAGTGGGTTAAGCTCAATGCGGGCTTTGAAGCCCATGGTTTTGATCTTGATACGGAGCCTCTTGGTTACGGCACTACTCATTGGTTTCAGAAACTGAAAGGTCATCAAAAAGACCGTGTTCAGTTGCATGAACAAAATGTCATGGATGAAAGACCCCTTAAGGCTGATGTAGTCTGTAGTCTCAACTTTTCGTACTTCATTTTTAAAAAAAGAGCTGAGCTTTTAAGCTACTTCAAAAGGGTTCGAGCATCGCTGAATCAAGACGGTCTTTTTGTTATAGATTTGTTCGGTGGGAGCGCATGCTTCGAAGCGAACGAAGAAGCGACTAAACACTCTGACTTCACCTATTACTGGGATCAGGAGCTTTTTGATCCCGTTGCCAATCACGCGATTTTTCATATTCATTTTAAGCCCAAGGGTAAAAAGAAGTTTGAAAAGGTTTTTACCTACGACTGGCGTATGTGGAGCATACCAGAGCTCAAAGAAATTCTTGCTGAAGCTGGATTTAAAAAGTCGATTGTTTATTGGGAAGGTACAGATAAAAAAGGAGAAGGCGACGGCGTTTTCAAACCTGTCACTGTCGGCGAAGAATGCCAAACCTGGATCGCCTACATCGCCTCCAGCTAATACTCCACCCAACACTCCTAGACCCTCTCTAAAAAGTTGCTTTGCACGAATATATTTTTAAAACGAAATCCATATGGCGACTCCAGCAGTGCATATGCTTTGAGAGATTCGACTTCAGACACAAACCACGGCTGGCTCAAAGGTGGCATTTTTTAGCCCAAGAAGGTGATGCCATCTCAACTTCTGAACATAGCTCTATTACAGTCGCCGCAATCAGTGCGCGAATCTGTTGCGAACAGCTTTGGTCCGGCGGAAGCATAAACAATCTTGGATCGTGGGTGCTTCGCATGCTACCGCAGGGCCGAACTGCGGTTAAGAAGCAAACTAGTTTTTGGCCGTGGTCTTGAGTGACCCCTTCGCTTCTAAGATTGAAAGATCGGCAACGATGTTCACTGCTTCTTGAATGTCGGCACGCTTTAGGTAGTCCTGACGGCGCTTCTCTTTGATGGCCTCGGCAGACTTGGTCTTCTTGTCTTCAGCTTCTTTTTCTTTTTCTTTTTCGTCCTTGGACTCTAACACGTCGGCAATCTTCAATACTTTCTTACGCTTTTCCGCTTTTGCGACTTCGTCTTTTATTTTTTTAAAATCTTCGTTCACATCAACACGTTTTTTAGATTCGCCCGAAAGTGTTTTTAACCAATCTTTCTCAACAGGGTTCCATCGATTTTTAGGATCTTCTAAATTTGCTTCCGAAGATAAAAACGGTGGAATTGTTTTAGGAGGAAGCGAATAATCCAAGCTTTTCTCTCCGATATCATCAGAAGAAAACGGGCTCGGAAAAACTATATCCGATGAGACACCCCTGTGCTGAGTGGAGTTTCCGCCGGGAATAAAAAACATATCCATCGTCACTTTAAACGCACCAAGCTGACTTGGTAGCGGGACAACTTGCTGAACTGAACCCTTACCAAAAGTGTGATCTGCCCCGACAATCACCGCTCTTTTGTAATCTTGAAGTGCGCCAGCAACAATTTCTGAGGCCGAAGCACTTAAGCGACTTACCAAAACAACAAGTGGGCCAGAGAAGTCTACTTTCGAATCTTGATCTGCCCATGTCTTACCACTCGATCTTCCGCCTTGAGTGCGAACCACGTTGCCAGTTTTAAAAAACAAGCCAGCTAAACTAACGGCATCATCCAGAGAGCCGCCACCGTTTGAAGATAAATCTAAAACAACTCCTGCAACCTTGGTTTTCTCCGCTTCTGCAAGAAGTTTCTTTACATCGCGAGCTGCTGACCTGCCTGATTCGGAACCATCATTGTAAAAGCTGGGGAGATTGATAACTCCGTACTTCTGCTTCTTTCCGTCGATTTCTTTTTCGATGTACTCGATCTGCGCGGCTTCCTGTTCAAGATCAATTTTTTGTCTCGTCAAACTGACCGTGAACCTCTCAGGTTTGTCCGCTCGCTTTCTTAAAATGGAAAGCCTTACGATCGTGTCTTTTTTTCCGCGGATCTTTTTGACGACATCTTTAAGTGACAAGTCAATAACAGGCTCAAGCGCCCCCTCTTGCCCTTCACCGACAGCGACGATTTTATCTTGTGGTTCAATAATCCCAGACTTCGCAGCCGCTCCACCAGGTACTAATTGCTCAACAACGGTATAGCCATCCTGAAAGCTCAAGGTCGCCCCAATCCCTTCAAGTGATAAACGCATGTTTATCTGAAACTCTTCAAGCATGTCCTTTGATAGAAAGCTTGAATGCGGATCTAGTGCGTTTGCAAACGAATCCAAATACCTCACATTGAGGTCCTCAGCTTTCACGTCTTTCAAATTTTTTTCGTTTCTCTCATAGCGACGAGCAACCTGTTGAATCGCTTCCTTCAATTCGGTTCCAGAAGCTACGAAGTTCGCGACCTGCCACTGAATGTATTTTTTTAAATAACCTTCTGCTTCAGACTTGGTTTTTGGGTATTCTCGATCGTCATTCGAAACCTGTATTTCAATTTTAGGGTCAATTTTAAAATCCTTTTCGGCCAAATATTTCTTTGCGAAAACAGTCCTCTCATCGACTCTTTTCAAAAATACTTTTTGCACGCGATCTAAATCATTGCATGCGCCCTTTTGAAATCGCCTGAAGGTTCCAGATAAAATATCTTTAATGGCTTTCACATCCGACTGAATCAAGTAGGTTTTTGTCGTATCAAGACTCTTTATATATTGATCAATGAGCCTACTATTTAAATTGGTGCTGAACTCGTTGAAAAGTATGTGCTGACCTAGCATGAGATTCATAATTGACGGAATTAACTTGCACTTCAGTTCGGCCGATATCGACGAACCAGATGCTAAGACGACCAGGACTATTATCGAAAAGTTCTTAAAAATTCTTCGGAGCATTTTTTCCTCACTTCGTCTGAATATAATAACTATATTTTCAGTTTTCTATTAGGAAAGTTTTACGAAGATTTTTCTTTGGGTCCATTTTAGGACCAGAGGCTAATTCTTTTAAGTCTCAACCGAAGAGCTCGCAGCGATGGAGCATAGCTCCCGATTCGGCTCTAGAGCTAAGTCTAGTTGCAAAGATGACTCTGGGCGCACTTGAGAGTTCTTCTTGCTGCCGCCGGCAAAGACTTCCCGTTTAATAAATCGCTCTTGGTGTGTGTCTATGACGAAAAAGCTCATCAGAGGATAGCGACGTTTTAATTCGCGCATGGACTCTGTAATGAGTTCGAGATTTTCTGGCGAGTCATCAGACATACCAAATCTGTGGTGCGGATTATTGCCGAATCGCTCAATAGCTGTCTCAACCGACTTGTAAATGGCTTCTTGCTTAAGACGCGCGACTGACCACTTTTTCTCTGGATCACCTAACATATTGCGCGTGCTTGGATGATTCACCGGAAAGATATCAACGTAATTCGGTTCTCGATGAAGATGTCTTCGATTTACCATTTCTCTAAATCCCGCTTTCAGAACTTCAGGGTGATGCCCACGGGCTGTAATCAATGATACAGGCCTAGCGTTGAATGTAGCGTGATAAAAACAATTCCACGAGGGCCCCTTCCAATGAAAGTCGGGGAGTCCCATCGCGTGAGCAAGATCTACGATAAAGTGTTCTTCTGCGAGGCCATTGAGATTTTTGACATCTGACTCGCTAAAGGTTTCTTTTGTAAACCCAAGGTCTCGAAACCTTCGAAAACTGCCGACTTCTGAGTCGAGACGCAATTCATAATCTTTCCACGGTCCTCTTTCAGATACATCTTTTGAGATAGCAGCGTACTCCTGGGTGGTAACTGCTACTTCGCTACCTGTCTTCTTGTGGAAAAGATAAATGGAGGTCGCAAGAAAGATGACATTGTCATCGAGATCAAAAAAATAAAAACTTCGCCCACCTTTTACAAAGTTTCGATCTGGCTGGAACTCTCGTTCGAGTTGAAACTGCAGTTGAGCCGTTAGCGGTTCCGCTTGCATAGCGTCAAACTGCCTTAGGATCGCTTCAAAATCAAGCCTATGTTCGTTTTCGCAGCTTCACCGCGGGCTTGCTCAGCTCTTTTGAAGCTGAGGCCATCTCGCCGCCACCGGACTTCATGCCCACTACGGAGCTGCGCCTAGCTTTTATGACACCTTCAACTGACTTGACGGAGGGGCTAGCAGCTTTCTTTGCAACTTTCTTTACTGGCTTCACCTTCTTCGCTTTTGCTGCTTTTGCTTGAAGGGCCTCTGGGCCTCCAGCTTCCTCTAACTTAGGGGCAAGAATCGCGACAGCTCGAGTAAGATCGATTTCTTCTAATTTTTCATCTTTAGGAACCGATGCATTGAGACTACTCACACTTAGATAGGGGCCATATCGACCGTCTAACAATTCAATTTTTTCTTGAATTGACGGATGTATTCCAATTTCTTTCAGAACCTTTTTGGCTCCTCCTCGGCGTCCCTTCTTTGGCTGATTCAAAAGATCCACCGCTTCAGCAAGAGAAATCGAAAACAAATCTTTATCTTTTGGAATACTACGAAAATCGGAGTTCATTTGAACGTAAGGGCCAAATCTCCCTAAACCGATCTTTACTTCTTCACCGCTTGCCGGATGGGTTCCTAAAACTTTAGGCAAACTCAAAAGTTTGAGAGCCTGCTCTACCGAGATATTTTCGGCAGACATAGGCGGCGGTATCGACATTCTCTTTGGTTTCGAATTTTCCTCTGTCAAATCTCCGAGCTGCACATAAGGACCATAACGACCCGTCAGTGCATAAACGGGCATATTAGTTTCGGGATCTCTACCGAGAGCGTCGGCGCCATTTTGCTTAATCTCAATCAACTTGTTGATGTCATCTGCTGTGATGTCTGCTGGTAGTTGGGAGTCTGGTATTGAAGCGCAAACCTCACCTTCGTCTTGCTGCCGACACACATAAGCGCCATAACGACCCACACGAAAAGCATAGTTCTTTAGCGGAGAAAGCCGAATCTCGCGAGCCTCTGAAGGATCGATCACTTTTTCTTTGCGCTTCACTTCTTCTTGAAGTCCCGTCTTACCTAAGTAAATCGTCTTCAAATAGTCGATCCAGTCCTTCTCGCCAGAAGCAATCGAATCGAGCGCCCCTTCCATCGAAGATGTAAACCCGGGATCCACATATTGCGGAAAGTGACTTTGCAAAAGTTGATTTACCACAAGGCCAGTAAACGTCGGAGCCAGCGCGCTTCCCACTTTTTGCGCATACCCCCTGTCAAGGATGGTGCTCATAGTTGGCGCATAAGTTGAAGGCCGTCCAATACCCTCTTTTTCTAAAGTTTGTATCAAGGTTGCTTCTGTGAAACGGGCGGGTGGTTTCGTTTCGTGGTCTTGTGACTGAATGGATTCTATTTTTAGAGAATCGCCAACTTTCATTGCAGGTAACAAAACTTCACGATCTTCAAGCGCCTGCTCCGGATCGTCGAGCCCCTCGACATAGGCCCGCAAAAAGCCCGGAAACTCTATCGTCATGCCATTCGCCTGAAAGACATGATTCTGAAAGTTCATCTTCACTTGCACTTGCTTTTGCCGCGCGTTCTCCATTTGAGAAGAGATAGTTCTCTTCCAAATCAAATCGTAGAGCTTGAACAAATCACCCGACAGCCCGGCATCATCGGGCTTCACAAATTGGGCTCCAGCGGGCCGGATCGCTTCGTGAGCTTCTTGAGCGCCTTTCACTTTTTTGCCGCCATACAATCTCGGCTCCGATGGCAAATACTCTTTGCCATAAAGCGCCAATATTTGATCGCGCGACGCTTTAATCGCTTGCTCAGAAAGGTTAGTAGAGTCGGTTCTCATGTAAGTGATAAAGCCCTGCTCATAAAGAGATTGGGCCGCCCTCATTGTTTCTCTCGCCGCCCAACCAAACTTTCTACTCGCCTCCTGCTGCAGTGTTGATGTGATGAACGGAGGAGATGGCTTTCGTGAAACCGGCTTCTCTTCTTTGTCGGTAACTTTTAAGGGTCCGCTCCCCAGCTCTTTTTCAATTCGCGAGCAATCCGCCAAACTTAGGACCACGTGAGTCTGCTCGCGCTCTTTCTGAAGCTGTCCATTCGAACCGTCAAAATCTCGCCCCAGAGCTACTTTCTTGCTACCCGTCTCAACGAGTCTTGATTCAAAGGCCGCACCCTGCCAGCTGCACTTCGAAGAAAGAGTCGCATACCCTGATTTTACAAACTTGATACGATCCATCTCTCGTTCACAAAGTAGTCTGACCGCAACCGATTGAACTCGGCCAGCAGATAATCCGTAGGCGACTTTCTTCCAAAGTAGAGGTGAGAGAGTGTAACCCACTAGTCGATCTAAGATTCTTCGAGCTTCTTGAGCTCTCACCAAATCTTCATCAATCTGGCGCGTATTGCTGAGCGCCTTAAAAATCGCATCTTTAGTGATTTCGTGAAAAACCATTCGGCGCACGGGCACTTTGGGCTTGAGCACTTCTAATAGATGCCAACTGATACTTTCCCCTTCGCGGTCTTCGTCCGTCGCAAGGTAAATCTCAGAAGCATCTTTCGCTAACTCGCGCAGCTGACTGACGATTTTTGTTTTGTTCTTCGGAATACAGTAGAGCGGAGCAAACTCATGCTCTACATCGACTCCTATTTTTGCCCATGGCAATTTTTTGTACTTTTCAGGAATGTCTTTTGCAGATTGCGGAAGATCGCGAATGTGTCCCATGCATGAGTCCACGACGAAATCTTTGGGTAAAAATTTTCTGATTGTCTTGGCCTTGGTCGGTGATTCGACGATCACCAACTTTCGTCCAGATGCCGATTTTGCCATTGCTGCGCCCACCCAAGTTGACTTGAAAGTAAAAATGAATGGTTTTTTTCTCATACGCAAGGCGAAATCAAAAAAGTTAATGCAAAGGTCAAGGAGACAACCCGAGGAGGCAACGTGAACCCTAACTCCCCAACAATGAACCCCCTGTCAAAGCTGCAAGTGCCTGATATCCAGTATGTATTCACCGACATTGACGACACCCTAACAACTCACGGGAAGCTCCTTGCAACCTCCTATGAGGCCATGTGGAAGCTCCAAGACCAGGGAATAAGAGTCGTTCCGGTAACTGGACGACCGGCTGGGTGGTGCGAAATGATCGCTCGTTTTTGGCCCGTCGAAGGTGTCATCGGTGAAAACGGCGCTCTTATTTATTCTTACAGAAACAGGATAATGGAACGGACCTACGCCGAACCCTACAACGAAATACGAAGTGGTCAAAAACGCCTCCTCGAATTCACCGAGTCACTCCTTAAGGAGCATTCGCGAGCGCAGCTTTCTAGCGATCAGGACTTTAGAATATCAGACGTTTCTGTCGATTTTACCGAGGATATTGCTCCACCCTTACCTATGCCGGAGGTCCGGCTCATTGCCTCGAAGTTCGAGAAGTTTGGTGCAAATGCCAAGATTAGCTCTATCCATGTTAATGCGTGGTTTGGCGACTTTGACAAAAGCTCGATGGTCGTTACTTATCTCAAAAAATACGCACCCGATGTCATCAGAGATCAGAGCTGCGTCTTCATTGGAGACTCACCCAACGATGAACCCTTGTTCCGTCTATTTGATCTCAGTGTGGGCGTGCAAAACATTGTAGCAGCAATGGACAACATCACCCATTTACCCAAATTTCTTACCGGCAAGGAAAGTGGTGATGGGTTCGTCGAAATGGCAGAACACATTCTAGCTCAAAAGGAGTAGTCTTGTGGGCTCCAACTTCTGCCCTTCCCTGGGCAGCGTCGAAAGAGACCTTCTTAGACTTCTAAAGTGTGAATTTCTCACAATAAAAATTATTGAATTTTACGCCAGCCATTAGTTGTAAATTTTACGACACTACGCGTTTCAAATAAAAACCTTACCTGTTCAATAGTTCTTAAACTCCATTAGCCAAATGGCGGCCAGCTGAAGCCCATATGTAAACAAAAAATGGTGCAATTCAGTACCAGAGTGGGTATAAAGTGCAATAGGTGCGAAAAACTTGCGCATACATGGCGGGGTAGCTCGTTGGACTTAGTGTTCAAAAAGTCGTAAACTCTTGAGCAACCCGTTACACATTATGGGGATTTGGACTTGTTGAAAGGACAGGAACATGAAAAACAAAAGCAAATTTTCAGCTCGCGTTAAAGTAGGAGACCGTCCTAGGAGAAGTTGCAATATCTGCAACCGAGAATTCGCTGCGCGAAATCGCTTCCAGCGCTTTTGCGACGACTGCAAGTATCACAGCGATGTCTACCATTACTCTGAATGGATGGGCGAATCATCCGTCCATTTGTAGATTTGGTCACATGGGCCAAGAGGGCTTGGACTTGAGCAAGGTCCAAGTCTTCTCTGGCCTAATTCCCGCTTCCTCTAAATTACACTGTCAGCTTTTTTTCTAGCTAGTGATCAATTCCTCTTTAGCAAACTGGCTAGGTCAGCAAAAGAATTGTTGAACGGTTTGCCACCTTCACGTCTTGGTTGTGCTTTCGAGCCATCTTTGCCGCCAAAGTTTTTTTGACGATCGCCGGATCTACCTTTTTCATCTCGAAATTTTGCTCCGCCACCTTTTTGCGTTGAACCTTCTTTGGGTGCATCGCCCCTTCGGCCTTGTGGGCGTTCGCTGCCGCTTCTACCCGAAAAGCGCCGAGCATCGCCACCCGACTCCCCATTTCGATCTCGCCGAGCAGGGCGATTGGCAGAGCGACTGTCGCCATCACCACTTCTTTGAGGCGCCTCTGAGTTCTCAGGTCTACGCCTTGGGCGGGTCTCTCTACTTTCAGAACCCCCGGCACGATTGTGTGGCGATCTGGTTTGACCAGGAGATCTTGCAGGCGGATCCGTGAGCTTCATCGTAAGAGCGATTTGTTTTTTATCGAGGTCGACCTTTAGCACTTTCACTTGAACTTGATCACCGGGACTAACCACCAACTTGGGATCGTCTACAAATTTGTGAGTCAGCTCCGAGATATGAGCCAAGCCGTCCTGGTGGACTCCGATATCCACAAAAGCACCAAAGTTAGTCACATTAGTTACAATGCCCGGACAAAGCATTCCTTCTTTAAGGTCTTTAAGTTCGTGAATGTCTTCTCGAAAAGTGAAAACCTTATAAGGATCACGTGGATCACGCCCCGGTTTTTCAAGCTCTGACACAATATCAACAAAAGTGAACTCTCCAATGAGTGGCGCAAATTTCGCTTTCTCTTCTTTTAATTTTGAGATGCCGTCGAGACTAGCAAGCTGTGACAGCGTAAGACCCAAGGTTTGAGCCATATCTCTCACCGCACCATATCTTTCTGGGTGAATTCCGGTTCTATCGAGCACGTTATCTGACTCGAGCACTCGCAAGAAACCTGCCCCCTGCTCAAACGCTTTCGAGGAAAACTTCGGCACACTCAAAAGTTCATCGCGTGATTTAAAGAGACCCTTTTCTTTTCTATGTCCAACAATTTGCTGCGCAAGTTGCGGCCCAATTCCTGATACATACTGAAGCAAATAGCTAGAAGCTGTATTGAGATTAACACCAACGTGGTTCACGCACGATTGAACAATAAAATCCAAAGATTTCTTAAGCCTGGGCTGAGAGACATCGTGCTGATACTGACCGACTCCAATACTTTTGGGATCAATTTTAACAAGTTCCGCCAGTGGGTCCTGCAACCTGCGAGCAATCGAAATAGCCCCTCTAACTGTCAGGTCAAGATTCGGAAACTCTTCACGCGCAACTTCGGATGCCGAATAAATACTTGCGCCACTTTCGTTAACCAAAACAACTGGAATAGTGAGCCCAAGTTCTTGGACGATCTTTCGTACCGCTGCTTCGGTCTCGCGCCCAGCGGTTCCATTACCGACTCCGATTGCGTCAACCGGGATGGTGGCAAACAGTTCTCCGAGCATTTTCTTGGTGCCTTCAACTTGCTCTCCTAAAAAATGCATCACCGTATGAGACAAATAGTTACCACCCTTATCGACAAGGGCCACTTTTGCTCCTGTTCGAACACCTGGATCCACTCCCAAGACGCAGCGTGGGCCGAACGGACTAGCCAGCAATAGCTTTCGAACGTTTTCCGAAAACACACGTATCGCGTGTTCGTCAGCTTGATCTTTTAATCTCCTGTGAACTTCATTTGTAACTGAGGGCAAAACGCTCAGCTGAAAGGCACTTTTAGCAGCCTCTCTTACTAGCCCTTTACACATCTGACAAATTGCCGAATCACTGGCTGCCGGCGCAGGTGACGCCCAATTCTGAAATTTTGCTTCCACCCCTTCTTCATCGCGAAGTAAAATGGTGACTGTGAGTTCACTTTCTTGCCAACCTCGCCTCATGGCCAAATACCGGTGAGATGCTTTTTCTTCGAACAGTTTTTTGATGGGTTCTTCAAACTCCTGATACATTTCGAATTTTGAGTTCGCTTTGTACTTCTTTCCGGCGCGGCTTTGAATTTTTCCGTACTCAAGTACATCGGCAAGTAACCAAGCTCTCAACTCAGGATCAATTGATACTTTTTCGCCAACGATATCTTGTGCCCCTTTGATAACCATGTCGTAAGTCAAGAATCCCTTGGCTGCGTTTGTAAACTCCCTCGCCTTAATGTCTACCGACAGAGAGTCAGTTTGCTCCGCCCGGCAGATGGACAAAAGCCAATCGGCAAAGGGTTCGATGCCCGCTTCTCGAGCAAGTGTTGCTTTGGTTTTCTTTTTCTTTTTGTAGGGGCGATAAATCTCTTCGAGCTCGCCGAGGGATTTCGTTTCTAAAATCAACTTTTTAAGATTTTCGTTGAGATTACCCTGGGACTCAATCTCTTTTAAAATGTAGGCCTGTCTCTTGATGACCTCTTCAAAGGTAGCATGCAGGTCGATGACCGCCTGGACCTGAACTTCATCCAAGTTGCCCGTTTTTTCTTTTCTGTATCTGGCAATAAACGGCACGGTGGCCCCGTCTTGAACCAGCCCCAGAACTGCTTTGACAGCGCTCTCAGGTATGCCCGGACACTGCTCGTTAAAAAAACTTATCCAATTCAGCCCCATACCTACCCCGTTTCAAGTTCCCCTTGTCACGATGAATCATGTCATTTATTTATCTCAAGAGATATAAATGCTGCACTCTCTTTTATGGCGAGTTAAGTAAACTATTTTGAAGCAAAGGCAAATCATTAGATTATGGCGAGAGACGATTTAGCACAAATTGATGGAAAAGTGGTCGATGCGGGGGCGGGCGGCCTCTATAAAGTGAAACTAGACAACGGCGTAGAAGTCTCAGCGAAGCTCTGCGGCAAAATGCGTCGATTCAATATTCGAGTCGTGGTGGGGGATAAAGTGACAGTCGGTTTGTCTCCGTATGACCCCACACATGGTCTTATTATGTACCGGCACAAATGATTCAAATACCGTTTAGCGTCATTTTAGAATCCACCCCCGACGCCACCCCGTTTAAGAGAATCCCTGACTTTTTGGTTGAAGACGTTACACCCATCGAAGAGCAGCGCCCTTTCACCATCAGTTATGCCGCGCAGCCTAAAATGCTTTCGCAGCTTCAGCTAAAGGCGCCCGCGGCCCTTTTGGTAAACGATAAATTGGCTCAAGCGGCACACCCTCTCGTAGAAGACAAAAACATAGCGATTGTCGTCTGTGCAAATCCAACACTGACAGCCGCGAAGATTATTGAGCGTTTTTTTACCACCGAACCTTGGAGCCAATGGCCCAGGCAGACGGACCCTTCTGCTGTGATCGGTGTTGACTGCCTTGTTGATCCCACAGCTTTTGTTGGACCGAATGCGACCCTAGGAAAGCATGTTAAAGTTGGAAAGCACGCCGTCATCGGAGCCAATGTTGTTCTCGAAGACGGAGTTTGCGTCGGTGATAACACAGTGATCCATTCAGGAGCCATTATTCAGTTTGGAACAAGAGTTGGCAGTTTTTGTGAGATTGGACCAAATACTACCATAGGATCTCGAGGTTTTGGGCTCACAACTGATAGCTCCGGTCGACATCACTCGATTCCCCAAAGAGGCTACGTAATAATTGAAGATGAAGTGGAAATTGGCGCCAACTGTACGATTGACCGAGCCACCTTTGGGGCAACGGTTATTGGTAAGGGCGCGAAGCTAGACAATCTGATCCACATTGCTCACAACTGCAGCGTTGGTGAAGGCTCTGTTTTGACGGCAGGATTCATGATGGCAGGCTCCTCCACGCTCGGAAAGTACGTCCTTGCAGCCGGCAGAGCTTCCGTATCGGATCATGTCCATGTGGCTGACCGCGTCCAACTGGGGGGTATGGCCGGAGTCTCAAAAGACGTACAAGAAGCTGGTGCCTACGCAGGATATCCACTGCAAAGTCTTCAAAAGCATCTCCGTATTTTATCAGCATTGAGCCGCCTACCAGATATGGTAAATGATATTAGGAGACTTAAAAAACTACTTAAATAGAAAGAGTGAATGGCCTATGAAATCAGATCAAACTCTCAAAAAGATTCTTTGGGCCATTGACCCTCAGCCTAAATTTCTGAAGTACAACAAAAGATTACTCAAGTCGTTGAGCCTGTTTTTCGCTGAACGAGGAGTAATCGTCCAACCCGTTTTTGTCATGTCGCCTGATATATTCCAGATTGAACAAACTTTCTCTGTAGCCTTCTCACAAAAGCTGGAACTGGCTGTATTAGAAGAATCAAGAAATCTCCTTAAAAAATTTGAACAAGGTGGAGTTCGTCCTCTTAAGATTCTTCGCTCCACGAAGCCAGGGCAAGATCAGGCGGCTCTCTTGCTTTCCCGCTTCGCGCGCTCTCAGCGAGCACAATGTATCGTGACACTCAAGACTTCCCCAGACTACGAAGGTCGCGGCGCTGGAAGCTTCACTCAAAGCTTGCTTTTTAAAAGCAAAACGCCCCTGCTTGTAGTTCCTAGCGACAGATTAGATCTTTCTGCTTTAAAAACCATTGTGTTCGCCACTGATTTTTCAACTTCTAGCCGAAAAGCGTTTGCTCATGTTTTGCGATACGCCAAACATTTCAGTGCAAAGGTCATTGTCTACCATAAGATTGTTTCGAATATGAGCGCGCTTATCCAGTCTGGCGTTTATATCATTGGCGGCGGCTGGATCACATCAACTCCTATGTCGACTGCAGAAAGAAAAAATGCACAAAAAAATGGGGCGGACTTCCTTAACCTTGCTAGGCAAAGCAAGGTGCCAGCAAAGCTTACATTAAAAGGTTCTGACGTTTCCTTGATTGATGAACTGACTTCTTTGTCAAAGAAAAAGGGCGTTATGGTTGCACTGGGATCTGAGTCCGGAAAGTTTGAATCAAGACTCATTGGCAGCGTTGCCTTATCGCTTCTTGAAACATCAAACGGAATTCTTTGGATAGACCGCTCTCAAGCAAAATAATGAGACTTCGAGTTCTATCCTATAACATTCATAAAGGTTACAATTGGCGGGGAACCAAAATACTCGAGGAACTGAGGGCGGGCATACGCCAGTTAGAGGCAGATCTCGTGTTCCTGCAAGAAGTGGGAGGTATGCTACATGATTTTCATGATGAATCGGCTCTACCGAACCCAAGCACTCAGCTCGAATACTTAGCACATGAGATTTGGGACCATCACGCCTATGGAAAGAACTCTGTTCACTCGCGCGGCCATCACGGAAATGCAATCCTCAGTCGGTTTGCACTTGAGGACGTTATCAATTATGACATTTCCACAAACAAACTAGAGAAACGCGGCCTACTCACGTGTCGGCTTAACATTGAAGAGAAAGGTCAAAATATTTTATTGTGCTGCACTCATTTCGATCTTTTGGAAGCAGGCAGGTGGTCACAGGCGAAATGGATGTCAAAATGGCTTTCTGAAAACACTAATGCCAAAGAAAAAATCCTATTCGCAGGCGACTTCAACGATTGGAACCAAAAACTCACGCCTCTTTTTTCGCAAAACAACAAACTTTCTGAAATCTTTTGGTCTACGACAAGACGTCATGCCAGATCGTTTCCATCAGCAATGCCCCTATTAAAACTTGACAGGATCTACTTTCGAGGGCTCGACCTTTTAAATCAGAAGGTGATTAGTGGCCGCCCATGGAATAGACTTTCAGATCATGCGGCCCTAGTCGCAGAATTTGACATCCAAGGACAAACTTCGGAGGACCTTCCATGAGATCAAAGTTTTCGCTGGTTTTTTTAGCTAGTTTTCTTTTAGTTTCGTGCTCTTCAGGCAAAAAAGCTTCTCAAGAAAAGCCAGCAGAGAATCAATCCTCCGTTACAGGAGTTATGCGCGAGTTCTACACTGACTTAAAGAAGCTCGAACCTTATCTTTCTAGTCAAAAACGATTCGATGCTAAAGCAAATCAAGTCCCCATTCAGACGGCTCTTCGGCACATGGCTGATGTGTCGAAAAGTTCCCTCGATCAGCACATGCTGAAATTGCCCGGATTTCGTGCCTCTAGAGAAGTTTTGCAAGAGCACCTTGTAGGAACTGCGCAAGCCTTTGAGGGGGGCAACAAAGAATATGCTCGATGGATGGCGAAGAGTACTTACGGTATCTGCATGACCTGCCATGTTCAGATGAACTGGCAGTCGTCTTTGTCAACGCAAGAAAAATCGGAATCATTTGATAGCAAATTTGAGAAAGCCGAGTGGCTTTACCTCACGCGCGAATTCAAAGGAGCTTACAACTTATTTGCAGAAGTGATTGTAAGTTACCCCAAGAATACCAACCATGAACAGCTTGAATCTGCTTTGAATAGAAATCTCGCCATAGTCGCGCGGAACAGGCAAGATCCTGAGCAGGGCGTAGAAGACTTCACTAAGATTTTGAAAAACCGAAAGCTTCCACCACCGCTCAGAAAATCAATCGAAGCCTGGATTGGCGAATTCCAGGCCTGGAAAAATCAGGAATACTGCAAGAATCAGTCAGATTTCATAGAAGCAAAATGCCTTTACGACAGGGCTCAAGCCTTTGCGACCGAAGATCTAGACCGACAAGCTGTCGTCTATCTTAGGCTCTCTGGTATAATTTATAAACGTCTCAATGAAGACCTGCCTTCTGAACAAACACAGAGTCTTTTGCTATGGCTGGCGACTTGTGATCGCCATTTAAAAGAAAATCTTCTCTATCCACTTTCCGAAATGTACCTCAAGGAGTGTATCGTCAAAGACCCTAAAACCTCCGTTGCAAAAGCCTGCTACAAAGAGCTTGAGGACGCCATTGTTGTATCTTTCAGTGGCTCGCTAGGGACCAATATACCTCCAGACGTCAAAGCTCAATTAAAGCGATATAAATCGCTTATAGAGACTAGCAAGAAAAAGTAGGAGGCCGTGCCTTGATTTTTCGAATATAGGCACAATTATAGAACTAGGAGGACAATATGAAACATGTGATCAAATGCGAACACTTCGACCTAACAGAAAGCATCGAAACTCATGTGGCTGAACACCTCGAAGGCCTAGACGCTATCTTGCCTGCCGAAAGCACAGTGGATGTCATTTTGAACGAAACAAATCCCAAGGTGTTTTCTGCTTTGATGAAAGTTCATGCCTGGAAACATGACATTATTGCTAGCGAAAAAGGCGGAGATCTCTACGAGATGATCACAAAAGCTAGTCATATTCTATCTAGGCGCGTTAAAGAGTCTAAAGAAAAGATAATTGAAGAAAGACGTCACTAAGGGAATCAGACGACACCAGGGGCTGTCCCCGTGTCGTTTGCTTGCTACGTTTAAGAAATGGTGCGAGAGACACTCCGAGAAAGCGCCCTGCACCAAAAAAAAATACATTTTGAAAAAATGATAAAAGTCATTACATAGTGGACTCCTTCGTTTTAGTTGTTAACTGAAGGAGTCCAAATCTACGTGAGTGAGTGTTTTATTTACTCAGTGTGATTTGGTCCAAAACAGGGGGAAATCATGAAATCATTTAGTTGCGGGCTTATAGCTCTAGTTGTCGCTTTCGCATCATCCGCTCAGGCGCAAAGCTTTGAGACTAAAGAGCAAAACAAAATTCCGGACCACGCATTTGTTCCAGTTGGATTTGACTCAAATGACAATTCTCAGATTGTCATTTCGGGGTTTTATCCGAATGGCTGTCACAAAATGGGGCCTACTTTTTTTACAGTCGACAAAACAAATAAGAAGATTGTTATTGAAGACAAAGAGCTTTTTGCTTCTGGCGCGATTTGCACTATGCAAATTCAACCTTACAAAAAAGTGATTAACATCGGGCTACTCAATGCCGGCGATTACACGATCACCGCAAAAGGGGAAAACGAAGAAGAAGTCGTCAAAAATAACATCAATGTTTCTTTGGCGCAGCCAAATGCTCCTCAAGACGCCGAGCTCTACGCCGATGTTTATGACCTAGAATCCAAGCTCACTGATGACGGCGCAACAGAACTCAAGATTCGCGGTTTTTTGACCAACACTTGCATGAAACTCGACAGAGTGAGAGCTGAGATTCAAGACGGCAACGTCTTACTTATTGTTCCCACTGTGACGCTTGAGGGGCAAGACTGCGAAAGAACAGAGATTCGCTTTTCTAAAGTTGTAAAAGCCAGGCTTTCCGATAAGCTCCATCTTGTTCACGTTCGGGCCAATAACGGGCAGAGTTTGAACGAAATTATACAGAATGGGTCTATCGTTCATACCTACTAAAGGTATTTACTGGTAATCCTACCGACTGAGGCCAAATGTCTTACGAGTTTTACAAATTGATTCATATTTTGAGCTGGGGTTTGTTATTAGTCATTTTGGGCGGAGTCAGTCTCTACCGAGTTGAAGGTGGCCAAAAAGCAAACTTTAAAAGACGTAAACTCGTAAGCATTGTCCACGGAGTGGCGTTACTTATCGCACTTGTTACTGGGTTTGGATTACTCGCTCGTCTCGGGATTATGAGGGATTGGAGCCTTTGGGTTTATATTAAACTCGCCGTTTGGCTCTTTCTTGGCGCATGGCTGGCATTTATTTGGAAGGTGCCATCCAAAGCCCGAATCCTGTTTGGCGTACTCACGTTGAGTCTCTTGATTGCCGCCTACGCGGCTATCTACAAACCCGCCTAAACGAAAAGGTAAAAAAAAGTGCCTTTTCTCTGTCAGCTACTTCTAAGTAGTTGGTCGTTCAGGGCCCTGACGCACCTGATATCTAAGCCAACGGCAGTCGATTGGACCATTGAAAACTCGAAACTTCTTATCGCTTTTCATCTGCAAAAACTTCAGTGCATCGGCATTTCCAGAAAGTATCCATACATCCCAGCCAGCGAAATTTTTCTTTAATGTGTATCCAAGGTCACGATAGGCTTCTTCGATTTCAAAATCTAATCTCTCGCCATAAGGGGGATTAATTACCACTATCCCCGGCTCAACTCCCTCTGGAGGCGTCAATAACTGCACAGACTGGGTTCTAAGGGCAATAGCCGACTCAACGCCAGCGTTCTGCGCGTTTTCTTTTGCCGCCCTAATTGCAGATCTGTCTTGATCAAACCCAAAGTAAACGGGGCTTTCGGGCACCTCAAGCTCTCGCTGAGAAGCCTCTTGCGTGATCAACTGATACTTGTCTTTCTGAAAATTCAGCCATCTTTGAAAAGCAAACCGTCGCCTGAAAGTGCCGGGAGCCACTTGCGCCGCCCACAATGCGGCCTCGATCAAAAACGTCCCCGATCCACACATTGGGTCGACGAGTGTTATGCCGGGTTTCCAACCCGTCATCTTGAGAAGGGCGAATGCCAAGTGCTCTTTTATGGGGGCAGTTACAGTTTCTGTTTTATAGCCCCTGCGATAGAGTGATTCACCCGAAGTATCTAGAGCGACATGAACGTGATTTTTAATAACGTGCACGACTATAGGCAAATCCGGCTGTTTGCTTTCGACATTAGGCCGTCGATCATATTTTTCGTAAAACTGATCGACAATCGCATCTTTAACTTTCATCGAAACAAAACGTTGATCTGTGAGTTTACTTTCACCCACCGTTGAAAAGACAGCGAGAGTTCCCTCACAATTGATGTACTTTGTGAAATCGTGCCTTTTTCGAATGTTGTTATAAAGGTCTTCACCGTCATAAGCGAAAAAATCCGCAATCGGGTAGAGAATCCGCGTGGCGCTTCGAAGCTCATAATTCGCTCTGTAGCAACCTTCCCACGACGCTTCAAATGGCACAGCCCCAGGTATTTTGGGGCCAGGTCTAAAACCTAAGTCAGTGAGCTCTTGCTCCAGGACGTCCAGAAGACCAGTTGATGAAACAGCCAAAAATCGAGGCATAAGGTGTTTTGTGTACCACAGTCCCAAGTAGGTTAATATGAAAGAATGCGTGATCGTGTACTTTCAACAATGTCGAGACTCGTTTTGGCCTCGGTCTTCTTCGTGGCCTTCGAGACATTTCCTTCAGGTACGCAAACTTTCCCCTCGCCGAGGCCTTTGATTTTAATTGATCCCGGACATGGGGGAGCCGACAAGGGCTCATCTTATCACGATCTCCTGGAGTCAGAGCTGGCTCTTAATACTGCCCTCAAAATCCAAGAAATCCATTTACGCCAAAAGATAAAAACGTATTCTGTTGAACTTACGCGAAATACCGATCGCTGGATGGATCTCGAGGAGAGGCTACGCATCGTCAACCATCGCAAACCATCTCTGGTTATCAGCATTCACTATAACAGTAGTTATGACGAGCGAGCCAAAGGAGCCGAGATCTTCACATTAGAGAAACTGACAGGCGTACAAAGACAGGGGTTTCTGGCATCTCTCTCGAGCCCTGCGCCAGAATTGTTTGAAGCGTCTATTCCCGACGTTATCTTAAAAGACCTCGAAAGGCGAAATCAGATTCTAAGAAGCCGGGAATTCGCAAAGCATCTCCAACAAGCACTACGCACCACAGATGTTCAAACTGTTCGAACCAAAGAGGCGGAGTTTCAAATATTGGGCAGTTCGTATCCTTCTGTTTTATTGGAAGCAGGTTTTCTATCAAATGCCTCGGACCGAAAGGCCATAATTAAAGACCAATCCGCTGGGTCTAACGCAAAAAAGATACTCGAAGCAATCGGCTCTTGGATAAAAACCACGAACGTTGTAAGTTCACGCGATGAGAATTGACGGAAGAAAACTCGACCAAATGCGCCCCGTAAAAATTGAAACAGGTGTCAACCTCTATGCAGAAGGCAGCTGTATCATCGAGTATGGATCTACACGAGTACTGTGCACAGCTAGCCTTGAAGAACAACCACCCAGGTGGCTGCAAGGGAGCGGCAAAGGTTGGGTCACCGCAGAGTACGGTATGCTCCCACGCTCAACTCATGATCGGCTTCGTCGCGAAAAGAGCTTAACAAGTGGGCGCACTCAGGAAATTTCAAGACTCATCGGGCGCTCTTTAAGGGCCGTCACAGATCTTTCGTTACTAGGCGAAAGATCTGTTGTAGTTGATTGCGATGTTTTGCAGGCGGACGGCGGGACACGCACCGCTGCTATTACGGGTGGTTTTATTGCGCTCGTAATAGCTATTAACAAAGTCGTCCAAGAAGAGAATCTTCAGACCACACCTTTGCTGGGTTATGTTTCGGCAATTAGCGCCGGATGGTTTGAGGGACAAATGATTTTAGATTTAAACTATTATGAAGATTCACAAGCGGATGCTGATGTGAATCTTGTGATGACCCATAGGAAAGAAATTGTGGAAGTGCAAGGCACGTCCGAAAGAAAGTGCATCAATCGTACACAATTAAATGAGATCGCAGATCTTTGCGAAAAAGGATGCATGGAACTTCAACAACTCCAACTCAAAGCACTCACTCATGCAAAAATTGATGTTCAAAAATTATTACCAAGTTTGAGCTAACTTGTCGGCTGAGGAAGAAAAAGTGAATACACTTTGGATTGCGACAACAAATTTAGGAAAGCTAAAAGAGTTCGAAAGACTTTTAGCGCCATTACAATTTCATGTGAAATCCCTAAGGGATGCCGGCGCTTATTCCGCACCTAAGGAAACTGGCAAGACGTTTGAAGAGAATGCCTTTATAAAAGCCCGCTCCCTATCGAAAGTGAAAGCTGGCGAACTCGTTGTAGCAGATGATTCTGGCTTGGAGGTTTCGGGGCTAAATAATATACCCGGAGTTCACTCTGCCCGATATGCAGGAGAGAATGCCTCCGATTTGCAGAACTACACGAAGCTATTAAAGATGGTGGAGCTAAGAACAAACCAAAACCGTGACGCTAGATTTGTTTGCCATCTCTGCCTTATCGACGAAAAAGGCGAAAGATACGACTTCGTAGGAGAGCTGAAAGGCCAAATTGCAAAGAAAGCCACCGGTAGGAACGGCTTTGGGTATGATCCCGTCTTTGTGCCTGAAGGTTTTGATAAATCCATGGCAGAACTAGATGATGCCCAAAAAAACCAAATATCTCATAGGTCGATTGCCACTCAGAAACTGCTCTCCTTTTTGACAGCGAAAATTGAATAACGATTTTACCGAATCAATGCTAATCTTTCTATTTGTCTGACAAGTAATGACTCCTAAATAAATCTCCATTTCAAAAAACTCACGACGCGCAAGGTTTGCAGCAGCAATTGCTCAGTGAGGAGCAAACACTTTGTCAAGATCACTATCACACTTAACGAAAACTGAAAACTAACTAGCGCCAGTACCACCCTACCCACGCAGCGCCAGAAGCTGCCATAGCCATCGCCGCAACTCTAAGTTTGGTAATTGGCTCTTTCAAGAAAACGCGCGCGAAGACAATCATAAATATACTTGTTGTCTGGTTAAGTATTGCCGAGCGACCAGCCGCAGTGAGGTGAAAACCAACTATCCAAAAAAATGTGGCCAGCACGTTGCCACAAAAAGCCCCCGGAAGTAGCATGTACCACTCTCTTTGAGGAGTGAAAGCCACTTTAACTCCTCGGAATCCGTAGCGAAGTAACACCCAAATCAACATCGCAAGAGTGCCAAACAAAAATCTTCCAAGAGTTACTGTCATGGCACCGGCGGTTTCTGTTAGTGGCTTCACCATCGTCGCGGCATAACCAAGAAGAATGACGCTGATACCACCAAGAATAAAACCAATCGTCTTTTCTCTTCTATTAATAGCGACACCTTGTGGAGGCTCAAATCCTGCTAAAAATACACCCACTAGGACGGCCATCACACCTGGAAATATTTCAGGTGGTGCAATCTCTCCGAGCACTAAGTATCCTGCCAAAATCACGCTCGGAGAATAAAGGCAGTCGATGATAGCCTGCATCGCAGCACCGACTCGATTCAGACACTCTAGAAAGAGAACTTCTGCAATAGCGACTCCCACAACTCCACTAACAGCTATGGTGAACCAATCTCGTGAGGACAAGGCTAATAGCTCGGTTCTTACAAACGAATAGTCGCCCACCGCTGCATTGGTTTTTACCAAAATAATGTAGGCAGGTATGAAGATGAGTATTGCGAATATATTCTTTGAAAGATTGAGAATGAGTGGCGGCATCGATCTGCCGACCTGACGGTACAAAATGACGGCAATCGCCCACAATACGGCGGTTAGAAGCGAAGCGATGACACCAAAATCTGCGCCCACTAAGAATTAAGTTTCTGTGTACTGAGGACCACCACCACCCTCCGGGGCTGTCCAGTCAATATTGTCAAATGGGCACTTAAGGTCACACGTTTGGCAGTGAATGCAGTTCGTGTAGTTTACCTGCAGCCTTTTCTTTTCTTCGTCTCCCACGACAGGAACCATTTCGTATACGTTCGCAGGGCAAAAGTGATTGCATGGAGAATGAAACTTTTCATAACAGACATCTGAGCAAACACTCGTATCAGAAACCTTCAAATGGTTTGGCGAATTCTCGTCATGCTGAGTACCCGTCAAGTACACCGAAGAAAGTTTATCAAAGAACAGCTTCCCATCAGGTTTGGGAAGCAAAGCATCTTCGCTATTAGCGCCTTCAGCACCCCATACCTCGACGAGCGGCTCTGTGTGACTGCGATCCACAGTTGCGGCCATTTTATCTGTCAATCCTCGCCCGCCTGTTATCTCTTGTAATGCAATTAAGGGCATAGATTCAAAAATTCCGATGCCGAGTGTTTGATGAAAGTTTCGAACACGATAGAGCTGCTTTTTTATATAGCTGGCATGTACTTTTTGTTCATAACTGTACAGAAACCCGCGCGAGTAATCGCCTGCAGCCAATGCGGCAATGGCTGTCTCTGCTGCCAACATTCCTGATTTCATAGCCAGGTGAATCCCTTTAAGCTTTTGAACGTCAACCATACTTGCTGAGTCACCACAAACCAACATGCCGCCATGATAAAGCCTAGGCATTGAATACCAGCCCCCGGCAGGAAGAGTTTTTCCGCCATAGGCGACTACTTGCCCACCCTCAATCATCTTATAGATGAACGGATGAGTTTTGAGTCGCTGAAGTTCTTTATGTGGGTCAAAAAGCGGATCGCGTGTATCGAGATATCCGACTAGCCCAACAACTATGCGATCCTCCGGTAGAGTATAAATGAAAGTTCCACCAATGGATTTACTTAGTGGAAAACCTAACGTATGAATCACTTGCCCGGCCTTTACCGTGCCCTTGGGCATTTGAATGATTTCTTTAACACCTTCTTCGTAAACATCAGGGTTCTTGCCTTCATAGAGGTTCAGTCTCGTAGCAACATGCTTAAAAAGCGATCCCCGCGTACCCTCGGCAAAAATAGTTACTTTGGACTTAATGATAAGGCCTGGTTCAAAATTTTCTTTCGGTTTGCCGTCCTTATCTCTTCCTTTGTCCCCAGTCTGAACACCAATTACATTGTCTTGCTCATCGTAGAGAGCCTCCACTGCTACAAATCCCGGAAATATATTTACCCCTTTGGATTCTGCAATTGAAGCCAACCAGCGATTGAACTTCGACAGAGAGATCGTGAAATTTCCTTCATTTCTAAAAGGAGGGGGCACAACAGGTAGCTTGAAGTGTTTTTTCTTTGCAAGATAGTAGACTGCTTCTTCTGAAACGGGTGTTTCTAGCGGGCAACCCTTCTCAACATAATCCGGAATAAGTTCTTTTAGTGCACAGGGATCAAGTACCGCCCCTGAAAAACTGTGTGCTCCCACTTCGGAGGCTTTTTCAAGCACTATCACCATGGGATCTTGAATCACTGCCTCATTGGACTTCCCAGAGTTTACCCGTTCATTATGTGCGGCAATTTGGTCCATCAAGCTAATAGCAGCGCTCAAGCCGGCAGCACCGCCACCGACGATGACTACATCAGCCTCCATAACTTCACGTTGAATGTTTTGATCTGCAGATTCGGTAGACACAATCTTCCCCTATCGAAACGGAATTAATGGTTTAACACGACGCTACAACGGATCAGGCACTCATTCAACTGAATCGAGCTTTGCTAAATTACTAGGAGTCCTCTGTATCTGGATCTAGAGATTCTGTGCGCCTAAATCGCAGCAGTTAGGTAACGCGCTTAGGTGCGCGCGGCTTAATTTCGACGAGCTTCTTCGGCTTCGATTTCTTTTAGTACATCTTCAGATGACGGTTCACGACGGACGGATGATTTGAGACTTTCCTGAACTTTAAGATCGGATTCTTCTGACCCGCCCAAGTATGTTCTCTCCTGTGCATCAGGATGCCGCTCCGCTTTTATGAGGAATTCTTCGGCTTGTAAACTCGAGACTATCAACATACCGAGAAACAGAACCATCAAAGTGACAAAACGAGAATAGCTGAATGCTGTTTTCATTTTGATCTCCCCTTCTTGGAAACCGGCTTTCTAGCTCGAGGCGATTCTTTTTTCTTATCAAGGCGCTTACTCTTTACATATTTTTTTTGAAGTTTTGATGGCTTTTTTGATGACGATTTTTTCGTGTTCTTTTTGTTTTTAACAGAAGAAAGAGCCCTCGATTTCGAATCTTGCTTTAAGGCCTGACGTGGGTTCTTTATTGCAGAGGATGGTTTTTCATCGCCACCAGCTACTGCCTCTGCCTTCTTTTCGTTGTCATGTAGCGAGGGTTCTTTTTCCGTCGAAGAAGCAAAGAATACGGGCGCCATGTTATCCCAGCCATCACCCCGCTCTGGAGCAATAGGTAACACCTCCTGGGAGTACGAAATCAGCGGCGACAGCGTGGTCACTAACACACAAATCAGGTACATTCTCATGTTAATCTTATCGGAGGGTCAGTTTCTAAAATTGAGCCGTCTGTGCCTAGCCATAGGTAGGCGTTTTCGAACTTCTGCAATCTTCGAGCTATCCAGAGAAAAGATTCCCACTGCAGGTTGATCTTGAGAGGCTCTCCAAATGACTTCACCCCAGGGATCAACAACTAGACTATGGCCGTAAGAAGCGCGAGTCGCATGATGCTTTCCACATTGAGCGGCAGCTACTACAAAGCATTGAGATTCAATGGCTCTTGCTCTTACTAAGATATCCCAGTGAGCAGCGCCAGTTGGCACTGTAAAAGCGCTTGGTATCATGACTAAATCAACTTCTTTTTCGGCATACCTTGAATACAGCTCCGAGAACCGTAAATCGTAGCAAATGGAAAGCCCTAGGTGCCAACCCTTGACCTCGGTCGTACTCGGGGTTGATCCGGGGGAAAACACGTCAGACTCCATGAGGGTAATTTGCCCAGGAATATCTAAATCAAAAAGATGAATTTTTTGATAAGGAAAGCTGATCTTACCTTCGTCAGTCACCCATACTGACGAATTGAATGTTTGATCGCCTTGCTTTAGAGCAACGGACCCAAGGTGAATGGCAAACTTTCCCTCGAGGGCCAACTCGCTCAAGCGGGTAAACCAAACGTCCTCTTCTTCAAAAACAAAAAGTTCCTGTTTCGATTCCCTGATTTGATGACAAACTTCCGGAAAGCATACTAAGTCGACACTTTCGCGTTTAAGCTTTGCCAGAGTATATTCTATCTGCTTGAGGTTTTTTACAACGTCTGGGACGGACGTCATTTGCACTGTCGCTACAGTCAGTCTCTCGACTTTGCTTGGCGAAGACGGCTTCACTTGATAATGCTGGCTCCTGTTATATCCCTGCAATCCCATCCGCTTTCAATCAGGTTACCTTTGACGTTTTCAAATATATTTCGGACAAATTCATAATAGCGGCCTCGGGCGACTTCGGAATCCTTGCCGACTTTCGTGTAAAAAAGGACCCATTCCTTGCTTTCTTGATCCTGTATTATTCGCAGTGTTCTTACGGCTTGTTTATTTTGACACTTCCAGTAGAGCTTGGGTTTAACTTCGGACCCGTAGCTCATTTCCAAAGGGGCCATGCAACCGATGGTCAAAGCCATAGGCACAAGTAACTGCAGTTGAATATTCTTCTTCAACAAAAGCTTGCCAAAAATTCCGCGGAGCAACCTGACATGTCGTAAATCCATTACCCACTATAGAAGCATAAAATCTTTGTTTGAGCAAAGCTCTGTTATGTATTATCTACCGGATTAAGTGGAGCTAGCTTTTGCCAGTCGATACTACCATGCGATTTAGTGGCGATGAATATTGTGACGATTACTATATATCTATAGGTGGGGGCCTATTGCCAAACGGTATATGGCACTGGTACATAGCTCTTAACCGAAATGACGTGCGAAGAGGGGTCGAATCATGAATCTCGTCGAAGTAAAAAGACGAAGCGAGCTTAAGAAGTTTCTCGATGTACCAAAAGCGATATATGACCCAAAAGTCTACCCGAAATATGTTCATCCCCTCAAACTTCACGTTCGCTCTATGTTGGGCAATCTAGATTCAAACAATAGGAAGCTTTTCTTCGCCTATGACGACACGGGACTGCTCGGCCGAATAGGATTTAAGATCCACAAGAAAAATGGTTTAGAGCGACTCCATTTTGGATTCTTTGAGTGTCGGCCAGATCGCACCGACGTCAGTGCGGCACTTATAAATGCGGGGCGAAAAGCTTTTCCGGAATATGAGGTGATGGGTCCCTTTCATTTTCGCGTTGAAGATCCTTACGTCGGGGTACTAGTTGAAGGTTTTGATAGAGATCCGTTCTTTTTAATGTCGTACAATCCTCCAGAGTACGATCATCTACTGAAATCTGCAGGTTTAGGGCCGGCGATGGATCTATTTACCTATCAAGTTGAAAACGGCGCTTCGATAGTCGCTTCTGAAGCCATTCGAGAAAACTCAGAGCTTGCAACGAGCAGCGGGGTAAGCATTCGATGCCTCGATAAGAAAGAACTGCGCGCTGAAGCTTATCGGATTGCTCGCATCTTTAACGACGCACTATCTAACAATTGGGGCTTTGAAGAATTCCTGCAAGACCAAGTCAATGAAATGGTGTCTCTACTTAAATTTTTCGTCGATCCTCGCGTTGTGTCTTTTGCTATAAAGGACGGCAAAGAAGTGGGATGTCTAATAATGCTTCCCAACTACAACAGACTGATAAAAACTTCTCGCGGCGGATTAGGGCCAAGGCTTCTTTGGAACTTTCTAACGAAAAGAAATCAAATCAGTGAGGCCCGAGGATACGCCTTGGGTGTGTTAAAAAGCCATCACGGGCTCGGCATAGGAAGCTTACTGACACGCGATATGGCCCTACGAGGTTACGAGTGTGGATATATAAGCGCAGAAATAAGCTGGGTTCTCTCTAATAATGGGCCAATGAAAGAACTCTCAAAGGCTATGGGCGGTAAGCACAATAAGGTCTACCGAATCTACAAAGGTGGACCCAATCTAGAACCAATTTCAAGTTGAGTCTGAACTCAATTGGCCCTAACATGAAGTTTTGCGAGGACTCTCCTGTATGGATTTATTTGAAAAAACAAAAGGCTTGGGCTTAGTTCGAATTCTTAAACAGGCGGATCTTTATCCGTTCTTCAGAAGAATTGACGGCAGCAAAGGAAACAATATCCATTATCAAGGTGCCGAACTTGTCATGATGGGATCCAACAACTACCTGGGCCTTACCCACGATCCAAGAGTGATTTCTGCAGCGACCCAAGCACTTCAAACTTGGGGAACGGGTTGCACGGGTTCTCGATTCCTCAACGGAAACCTCGCGCTTCATGAAGAACTTGAGTCGGAGTTAGCGTCGTTTTATGGAACCGACGATGCTCTCGTTTTCGCATCAGGCTATATGGCCAATGAAGGTGCTATTTCTTCTTTCGTTGGGCGAGATGATTACATACTCAGCGACTCAGAGAACCATGCTTGTATCATTGAAGGATGCAAGCTGACTCGCTCGAAAATCATCGTGTTCGACCACCTGAACATGGCCGATTTAGAAGAAAAGTTACAAGCCCTACCGCTTGAAGCGGGAAAGCTGATCATCACGGATGGCGTGTTTAGCATGACTGGCCGCCTAGCTCCCTACAATAAGATTCATGAGTTGGCCAAAAAGTACAATGCAAGGACTTACGTCGACGATGCTCACGGGCTTGGCGTTGTAGGTCCAAAAGGCAAGGGTACGGCAGCAAACTTTGGCCTACCTGCAGACATCATCATGGGAACATTCTCAAAATCTCTTGCTAGCCAAGGGGGCTTCATCTGTGCTTCTTCAGAGGTTATCGAATGGTTGCGTCACAAAGCCCGCACTTTTATGTTTTCCGCCGCATTGGCACCTGCGAGCGCAGCTGCTGCGCTTCAGGCTCTAAGGGTTCTAAAGGCAGAGCCACAGCTGGTTGAACGAGTTCGAGCCAATGCCGCATACCTAAAGCAGAGCTTCGATCAAATTGGGCTTAATACAATGGGAACCCAAACCTGTGTTGTTCCCATTTATATTGGAGACGACGAAACAGCACTGGTCGTCTGCCAACAACTGCTCAAGTTAGGTGTTTTTACAACACCAGTTCTTTATCCAGCTGTACCAAGGGGGAACTCCATCATTCGGTGCAGTGTAATGGCAACCCATTCTCAAAAAGACCTTGATAAAGCAGTAGAGGCCGTAACTCAATTGGCGCCGATAATTATGAGAGCGAATGAAAAGCCAAATCATGAAGCTATGGCCGACGGCTTAGATATAAGCCCTGAGATGTCTTCAAGGTTGGCTACAAAGTTTGCATCATATGGTGCTCCGACAGTTTAGAGTGATTTTCCTTGAGTGTTTGATTTCAAAAACACGTGTCATGGTCTCACTATACGTGTCCGTTTTAGGAATGAGCTCGTTTGCTCAGGCTGCGGTACCGAGAGAACAAATCACGCAGTGGATGAACACCCAGCTAAGTAGCCTTCTCACAGAGGAGGCCTTCACTCGATTTGCTAAAAAATACATCCACTATCAAAGCGAAAATCAAGTAAGTGTTCTTGTGAAACCCGAAGAAATTCAAATCAAGAATGAAAAGTACACCCTGGGGCTTGCAATTAAGGCGGTCAAAGTTGATTTGCCTATGGATAAAGTAAAACGCATTCTCAGCACACCTAAGCTTTATCAAAGCATCTATAATATCGACGCGCCCGCCGATTTGGGTTTTCTTCCAGACTTCAGCAGTTTCAGAGCAAGGATTTTCAAAAAGATTCCTGTTTTAAGCAATCAGGATTACGTGCTTGATTACAAGCCCACCCAGGTCGGTGAAACTTGGTTTTTAAGAGCAAAATTACATAAGGATAATGAAGATTTCGCTCTGAGAGACAACCTTACTATGGTCAACACTACGACGGCCAACAGTGTTGTGGTCAACAACATTGCCAGCCAAAGCGATAAAACCACCCAAATCATCGAGGTGTCCTACGTTTATATTCTGAATACATTGGCAAGGTTGGCAGGCCCTCAAACACGAAAGATAATGCAAACAGAAATACGAAAGGCCGCGTTGGCCTTCGCTTGTATATGTGACAACGAAGAAATCAAAAAGTCTGAAGAACGCTCCGAAGTTTTCAATACTCTCATCTCGGCAGCTGCAAAAGATTGCTGGAAAAAGCAAATATAATGCGAACTAAACTTTCTCTAGGCTTGGTCCGAGTCAGTGGCAACTTCGACCAAAATTGCCGAAGTCGCAAAGCTAGATGTTACCGAAAACTAAAGTTCCATGGGCTTAGGAGATATTGGCTCCGGCCTACCAAACACGTCGAACGCGTCTGATCCACTTGGTAGCAACGCCACGTTGCGGGCCTTTTTCACTGCCCGAGTGAGCATTCTTTGCTGGTAAGCGCTCAGCTTACTAATTCGAGAAGGCACAATTTTGCCACCTTCTGTAAGAAATCTGAATAAAGTCACCGGATCTTTGTAATCAAACGTAAAATCAGCGGGATACTCCGGACGGTACTTCAAACGTGCTTTTTTCATTCACAACCTCTCATTTCACCTTATCTAGACACAAAAGAACGTACTTTTAACCTATTTTGCGATTGCCAACAAGCAACAATTTTAATAACCTCTCGGCTCAAGTTTTCTGGGGTTTTATAGAAAAAAGTCCCCGTTTTATGCTTTTCGATGGTGCACGGGTAAAGGCACCCTTTTGAACCTCTGGAGGTCTGTCAAATGGCAAGATGTGAACTAACCGGCAAGGGTCCCGTCGTATCAAACCTTGTGAGCCATTCAAACATCAAAACAAAATCACGAAGCTTTCCGAACGTGCAATACAAAAGGGTCTATAGCGAGGCCTTAGACGAACTCATTCGTTTTAAGGTAGCAGCCTCTTCTATCAGGTCTATGGAGCACGTGGGCGGCTTTGATAAATTTATTCTCAAGCAAGAAGACAAATCGCTGTCGCTTAAAGCCCTCGAGACTAAAAAGAGAATTCAACGACGACTAAAAGCCAAGAAATAAGGAAGTAATCAATGAAACTCAAGGTAACCAAAGGCTCGCAGGTAGAAGTTATTGCCGGTTCTGATAAAGGTAAAAAAGGCTCCGTTTTAGAAGTGGACCATTTAAAATTGAGAGTGCGCGTTCAAGGTGTACGTGTGCAAACAAAGCACAGTGCTAAAGATGGTGTTTCAAAAACTGAGGGCTTCATCGACTATTCAAATGTGAAGCTATTGGAAAAGAAAGCTAGTCCTTCTAAAAAGAAATCCGCCAAAAAGACAGCTAAAGCCTAGCCTAACGCATAGTTAAATCTGAAGCCTACGAACACTGGCAGCTTTTATGCTGCCAACCACCCCAGCTCAACCCAGTCGATATCCCGTACTTCCGTCAGCTTAGAAGGCCTTCTAAATATGCCTTGCAGTGCGACCTCTTGGTTGTCACGATCGACCACCATGGCCCCAAAAGACAAGGCTTCAAAACACGGGGTACCACTACCCAGCGAATGAGAACCTTCAAAAAGGACAACTTGCCAAGAGTCAGGGTTTAAGCCGAACTCAACTAATCGAGATCTTAGAACTTCAGATATAATCAACGACCAATTTCTATCGAAACAAAAATCTAGCTCGGTGTTTGTTTGGATCTCTCGGTGTGAGTCTTGACAATAATTTTGATGGATATCGTGGCGAGCGCCTTGACGAGTTTTTTGGTAAGAATGTCGATGAACATTTTTGTAAGCGCGTTTATGAATCGCTTCACACAAATTTCGATAAACATCTTGATCGGCATCTAGGTGACTGTCGCCCTTTAGTTCGTGACGATTCTCTTCTTTCAAACTGGCTTTTGAAAACTTTGGCTGACTTGCTTTCATTTAAACCCCTTTTCTAGGTGTTGGTTGCGAATCAGTCCGTGAATCTTGATTAAAGAGACTTCATTGTCTCCCAGTTTGCGTTCAACTACCGGGTACTTCAAAGAATGGGCCAGACAAACAAAGCCCTGCCCCTTGTTCAGTTCACATTGGTTAGAGGAACGCGAAAACGCCGGCACTTCCCCTTCGTTTGCTGCGGATATAGTCGCGATTTAGAGACTCGCATGTTGGAACAAAGACACAGCAACTAACCAACGATTGTGACCTGCCCTAATTTGCCAGTAACTCAGACCGCTTATATTTGTAATTAACCGGCGATTTTGACAGGTACTCGTTCGCCCGGGACTTTGACTGCTTCGATGCGTCATTCTGATACGATTTTGCAAAATCAGGTCTCGCCTTAAAGTGCAAGTGCGTGCCGAGCGCTTAGGCTAGACATTTATTGAGCTAATAACCTAGCAAGCTATCGCAGGGAACGGAAAGCAAAGAGCGACGCCAGACTTCCTCACGGCCAAGCTCTTGAGCCCCTTTGAGCGATTGCAAGAGGCTCTCTCGCAGCTGATCATAGGATCCTTCGGCAAAGTACATCTCAGATTGCCTGCGAAGCTTACAAAAGAGACTGAGTGTGTGAGAATCGAGGTTTCCGATTCTTTCATAAGTCGAACGTGGCGGGGTATCTCCCCAGGCCATCTGTACAATCATTTTAATGGCTTCGAAGTAAGCTTTCTGTGGACCCGACAGCTTTTCTCGCTCTTCCAGGCACTTAGAACCTAAGCTTGGTAGGCTTTGGGTCATTCGTCCAAGACCTTGGAAGAACTCGAGGCATCCACCGGTGTTCTTTAGCTCCTCGCATTTTTTTTGGGAGCGCCTAAAGTCGATTTCAGTGAGATACGGCCTCTGGGGATCGGCGTAAAGAAAACCTGCCATTTCACCTTGAAAAACAGCGAACTGGGTATCGCATAATGTATGGGGAGGATACTTGTAATAAAAGAATCCCACAGAGAGGGTAAGAATAGTCATGACAAATAGAGGGCGTGACACGCTAATTAACTAGAATCCCGCACTGACTGCCCGGCGAGAAAGGGTTTTTTGCTGACCCCTTCTTTTGAATCCAAACCGATCTGTCTGTGGGGCAAAAATACAGCTTGTAGGAGTTCTTCACGTGGTAAGACTTTGCAAGAGAAACCACCTGCTTAAAATACTCCTGCAAATGTTTTTGCCGACTATCAAAATCGGCCGCAAGGGACTGCTTCAAAGCACGGCGGCTTTCGACTAGAACATAGTCCAGATGTTGAACAGAGTGAATGTTCTGAGATGCCACTGCTCTCTTTCTTTTCTTGGACACCAAAGAAATTGCTCTTTCTAATTCGACTATAAGGCTAGCGACTGTTTGAGAAACGGAACCATCATCCTGCTTTACCATTTGGTCGTGCAGAACCACAGAGGACGTCAAAATCACTTCGACCTTCTCTTGCAACTCCGGCTTAATCTGGATTTTGGGTTTGCCTGCGCTGGCTACTGACGACAGGACCAACGAAAGGGAAACAAGCAGGCTTGTTAAGGAGATAGCGGTTCTACTCCGCGATAAACTGCGCCCTACTTCACTGCGCACCTCTTCGTTAGCAGCGACTAGATGGCGGACTAAATGAAGCACTTTTTTTGCAGTCTTAACTTTCGACAAATCCAAAGCACTCTCTCCTAGGCGAAAAATCCACGTCAATCCATCAGGCTTTACCTTCGACTTGGAACGAACTCCCAGCTTTTGACTTCATTTGACGAACACCCAATTTTAAACATCGAGCACAGCAGTCTTCAAACACTTTATCGGCATAAAATCGTATCAACTTGAACCACCCCATCTAGCCATCCAGCAGGCCGAAAAGGTCTTGATTTGCGAGTGGCAACACATCATCCCACAGACCGGAGTTGCAAGTGGGACAGTAAGCACAGGATGAGAGGAGTGAGGCGTGGCCCTCCACGCGCAACAACGAGAATTTTTTGTTTTTAAAAGGTGTCAGATGCAAGGCCGCTCATCACCCCATATCCCAAGAAAGCTTTAGATTACGAGCGGGGCGCCAAGCACAACTTCGAGAGGAACGAGGCGTAATTCTTTACGCCGCAACAACGAGACTTTTTTGTATTTAAAAGATGTCAGATGCAAGGCCGCAGTTTCAAAATCGAATGAAGGCGTAGCCTGCCTACGTCGAAAAGAGATTTTGAAGCGAGAACGCAGCAGATGATACCTTTTAAATACAAAAAAGGCTGGGGGTTACCCAGCCTTTTTTATTTGCCATCAGAACCCTAAGGTTCCTTAAACCTGGATGAACCAGATTAGAATGACATTTTTCCTTCTAGCATGAACTGAGAAGCGTTCTCGATAGTTCCGCCATTCTTAATCGCTTCACCAACTGTGAACATACCGTAACGAGCAGTGATGTCCATGCCGTTATTGTAGTTATGAGAAACGTAAAGATCTAGCTCAGTACCAAGAGCTTTTTCACCAGACTTCAAGCTTCCGTTAGCAATAGTTGGCGTAGTTGATTGAACAGCTGAAGTTGAGTTTCCGGCTGTTGTGTTAGTGAACACACCACCCTTATCTGAGGTTCTAGAGAAAACTAGGTAGTTAGCTCCAACTTTTCCACCTTCCCAAGGCTCAATGCTGAAAGCGACGTCAAAGTAAGTCAAGTTACCCCAACGTAGGTAGTCCATCATACCGGCATTGCCATGTCTGTAGTAATGAAAAGAATCATAACCTTCGTTAGTGTTGGGAGTTGTAGAATCATCACCTGTATCTTGGTGATAAGTCACACCCAAACGAGCATTCATAAACTCAGCCGCTGTGTAACCTAAACCTAGGTCAAACATAGATGCGTTTCTGTCAACGTCAGTCGTTGATGCTGGAGCTGTGACCTTACCAGTGTGCCCAGCGTAAGTGCCGCGGAAGTCAAAACCACTTACGTCACCCGCGAGAGTGATTCCGTAGCGAGTTTGATTTTCTTTAGCGTTGCCCGCTGCGCCTGTATCGGTGTTTTTCTGAAGGATATGCAAGCTTGCAATCTTCAAAGCGTCTGGAAGATTCTTCGCATCAAAAATGATTCCATAGTACACACTTTCAGCGTCTGTGGAAGTACCACCAATAGTGTTTGGATTAGGAGCTCCGTTACCTAACTCAGCACCTTTAACTCCGACAAGAGCAATCTTTCCGAAGTCATAGTCAAAGATAAGTCCTGCGCCTTCAAACACAGTTGGAACATCTTCCCACTCGTTTGTAGATACGACAGTTTGATCTGCTACATCCAAGCCTCTTCGGCCCATCATCCAAGATAGATTTTCGTTGACCTTCCAAGCTCCCCACGCTTCATGAACCATCGCTGTGTTGTTAGGGTCATTTTGCTGTGGAGTACCTGCGTTAGTAGCGGTAGCATGGTTTCCCCAACCGATGTTGTTAAGAATTGTGATATGACCGCTAAGGTCTTCACCCTTCATAAACGACACACCCAACTTGTTTCTTTGACGAATTAAGTTTTGGTTGTCTTTTACGCTGTTGAGATCTCTGTTCTCGTCACTGAAATAACGAGTTCGCATTTCCGCGTTCCATTTGAACTCGGTTTCCTGGGCACTTGCGAAAGTGCTCGCAAGCATTGTCCCAGCAATCACTGGCAGTAGTCTTTTCATTGTTTACTCCTTGTTGTTTCCTTCACAGGTAGGATCTCGCCTATGGACCCTACACGACGTTACCTAACTCTTTAAGAGTTGCCTTCGTCTCGTATCGTAGTGATCTTTAAACGATGAAATCAATTGGTTTTTGCGAATTTGCTTTGTGCGTTAGTTTGTGCAAACTGTTGCATTGACAACTCATTTTCACTTTCTTAAGTTCGCTGAGCCCTGAGTTTTAAACACTTAACTTTTTAGAATCTGGTGTAGGAAGCACACTTTAAGCTCACGAAAGTGTTGCCAGCAAAGGATTCCAGAAAGTGTGTTTTCTCAAACTCAACCTTGGCGGGGAGTAGCGCAGTCTGGTAGCGCATCTGGTTTGGGACCAGAGGGTCGCAGGTTCGAATCCTGTCTCCCCGACCATTTTTTCCCAAAAAAACCAGTCCTTCGTTTGGGCGAATAGTTGTTTCCAGGGAGCTATAATCCCGCCTTTCGTCCGCGATTCTTTTCGATAGTTGGATCAACTTTTTCAAAAAAGTGGAGATGAATCTGTTTACTTTTCTACCTTTCGACGGCTCTCTACGCCAAAGGCAGGGGGCAGCCGAACTTTCGTTTGCCTCAGAATGCCTTCACTCAGATTCTCCACTATTAAAGCTCCTAGTTCCTGCCCCCGACAACTCTACAGTCCAGGCTTCGCACCCAAACAGAGACAGTCCGTTGTCAAAAATTCATGCCTCCTATCGAATGACTTCGCAGAATGAGTTTCAGAGCTTACAATAGAGGCTTATGCGCTCGAAAGTTTTGTTTTTTATTATCTTTATTCTTGTCACCCACACATTTCTCAATCTTTCTGAGGCTCAAGAGTTGAACAGAAGAGAGACTTCGCTTTTCGAGCTTCTTAAAAGAGATTCACGAATTCAAATTGATCGCTGGAATCACAAAGAGCCGCAAACTCTCGTTTCTTGGATTAATAAAAACTTGGGGCCCGAAGCCTGGTTAAGAGTTGCCCTGACATACCGCCCTTCTGGCGCACCGGTTCTATTTCGTCCGCCTGGATGTAATATTTATGACTTAAGAGTCGCGTCTTTGGTAACGGGTCTCAGCGAATCCGAGCGCACAGGTTGGATCCAGAAATGGCTCGAAAAGTGTGACAGCCATTTACATCGATACCCCTTCACCCAAGGTGCGAAAAAGAGTCTCATTGAACTGGCCTACGCTAAATACGAATTTCAAAAAAATTCACTCATCACACCAGTAAAGGTCACTTACTCTAATGGTTTAAAGGTGCGAGGGGCGCTTGCCTTAAAACCAGGACGAGCAAAGCGCCCATTCTTGCTAGTCATATGCGGACTCAATTGCGATGTCGAAAGCTCCGCCACGTCTTCGTTGCTCATGCAACTTTTTGATATGACTCCCTTCAATGTTCTTGTTTTAGCATCATCCACTGGCGCCGAGTTCGCCGAAGAAAACAAGAGAGTTATGTTTGGAGGTTTTGAAGAAGGATTAGAAGTCTACCAATTCGCTGAATACCTTAAGAGTGGGTCAGAACTACGAGATACCATATCATCAATTCATTTACTTGGTATCAGCCTTGGGGGCCACTCATCACTCTTTGCGAGCCTCTATGCGAGCTACGACATTCGGCGAGCCAGCACTCCCTCTATCGATTCTGTTACAGTGGCATGCCCCGCGATCGATCTTCAATCCACCGTTGAGAAATTTGATACTTCGAGCAAAATTATTCGATGGGCCTTTTGGGAACCGCTCAAAAAGACGATCGAAACAAAGTTGGGCATTCCTATTGAATACACGAATAGACCTTGGACTCAGATTTTTGCTGGATTATTTGAAACCCATTTCTTTCCGGAAATTCAAAGGCGGTGGCCCACATTACCCCGACCATTTCAAAACGATCGATTCTCGAATCTCAACGACTACTGGAGAATCAGCAACTTTATCAACAAATCGAATGACGTCATCATACCAACCACAGTCATCGCCGCAAAAGATGACCCGGCAGTGAAGACCTCCGTCAATACGGCGGCTCTAAAGAAAAAACTGACTGAGCACCCAAACAAACACATTCGTATAGTTGAGCTGAAAAAAGGTTCTCATTGTGGTATTAGTCAGGTTTACGGTTTCGACATTACCTCTGGAATTTTGTCGTGGGCAATACCCTTGCGGGATGACGAAAAGGCAGACCGCTCTTTGGTGGCAAGATACGTTTTCTCACGCGCGGGAATTCGTTTTCCACTCCTTAGTAAGGAACAAAAGTTTTTTGGTTGGAGTTGGCTGGCCAAGAAAAACGAAAGACATTTCATTTTATCATTACGGATTTGGAACCCAAAGGGGCGCTTAAATGACACTTACAAGTGCGGTACCTTTTCGATGTATGGGGCGAATCTCACAGGGGATTGCGTAAGACATTATGAGGTAAAGGTGAATTGGTCAGAGCTAGGGCTCAACACAATACCCACACCCGAAAACCAAACAGAAGCAGAAAGCTTGTCACGATGGGCTAACGCAAGCTTAACTCCGCTCGATGCTTACGGTAACGTCCCTATTGACACAGTTTATCCCCCTACCCATATTGAAGTTTGGAATTACTAGTGTTCTTTGTACTAGGCAACAAGATGCTTGCTGGAGAACCCTGGTTTTAACTTACTAGGTTTTAGGAGAACAAACATGGCAATAGCCAAACGAGTTTTTTTGTTTTTGGTGGTCAACCTTTTAGTTATCGTTACGATCTCTGTAATTTCTAGTGTATTTGGCCTTCATCGCATGCCGCAGTTTCCGGGGATGATCGCCTTTTGTGCGCTCTGGGGATTCGGCGGTGCTTTTATTTCACTTCTTCTTTCAAAAACTATCGCCAAATGGTCGATGAAAGTGAAATTGATCGATCCGTTGGTGCGAGACCCCGCACAAAAAGAGTTGGTTGAAACAGTTCACGGTTTAGCTCGTCGCGCGGGACTTAATAAAATGCCAGAGGTTGGTATTTACGACAGTCCCGAAATGAATGCATTCGCTACCGGACCTTCAAAAAATAATTCTCTCGTAGCAGTGTCGTCCGGGTTACTCAGATCAATGAACAAGAATGAGGTTGAGGGTGTTCTCGGTCATGAAATTGCTCACATAGCAAATGGTGATATGGTGACGATGACACTCATACAGGGCGTCGTTAACTCCTTTGTCCTTTTTCTTTCAAGAATCATCGCGGGGTTCGCGGCCCAGTTTGTTCGAGACGAAATAAGAGGAATTGTTCATATAGTTGCAGTTCTTGTGCTTGATATAGCATTTACAATTCTTGGTTCCATGGTGACTGCGTATTATTCGCGCACAAGAGAGTTTCGAGCCGATAGCGGTGGTGCCAAGTACGCGGGTAAAGATAAAATGGTTGCAGCTCTTAAGGCTTTACAGAGTCGATTTGAACCCTACGACGAGGGTGAGGCGGCGCAAGCAATGCAGGCCTTCAAAATCAATTCACAGCCGAAGGGATGGCTTCACCTTTTTTCGACACACCCATCTCTCAAACTTCGAATTGAGAAACTAGAAAGAGCTCGCGTGTAATTTTTGAAGGAGTTCAGTGAGTGGTGTCCACCCTGCCGCTCAAAGTTGTTTGCAGAGTTTCCTTTAAACTCCGACACGGACTCCTGTCCTTACCGCCACTCAAAGTTGTTTGCCACTTTTCTTTTAACCTCAGACCTCCGGCGAGCGTGAAGCGTTCGCACGCGTTAGCTGCGACGCCGGCGAGGACAGGAGTCCGTGTCTGAAGTTACAAGGAAAGTGGCAAATAACTTTGGTAAGGCTGTTTACAAGATGAGGGTGCGACCGAGCTCCCAATCTACGTTGCCTGTTTCTTCATTCACTAAGCGATACTCAATGAAGTAGCCAACGCTTTTTTCGTCGGTCCAGCGATCAATGTCTATTTCGAGATGGTATTTGCCTTCAGAGTTGTTTGGAATGTTCAAGTTGAGGCCGGTCAGTCGCGCCTTAAGATCGTCAGCAAGAAACCGCCATTTCGTTTCTTTGATTAGGGCCCATTCGGCCTTAGGAAGTTGATCCATTGCCATCAACTGGTACAAATCGCGATTCCAAAGTGATTCAATCCGGCTTTTTTCATCTGAGTCTGTCACAAACGGCAGTACGTCCTTTGAAGAATTCCAGGTCAGCATGGCGCCTAGAGCGATCGCCGACAGAGAGAATGTCAAAACTATCCAAAGGGGGATCTTCGCCTTGGTTGTTTCAGGTGAATATCCGGGAGATGCTTTTTTTGAATGAGAATCTTTGCTTTCTTGAACCATTTACACAATCTAGGCCAAAATTTGTCACTTCGTCAAAGACCTCCTCAAGACTGTCTAGCCTCTGACAGGGCGAGCGACCCCAACAACCGTAGTAGTATTAACAGCTTAGCCCTTGTATCGAAATGGTACAAATCTTGGAACCCCATAGGCAGAGAGATGTGCTTGTAAGCGGGAGATGTATGTGAAGACGACCCTCAGATCGAGTTTTTCATTAGCAGCGGCAGCGATTGGCTTTGGTATCGCAGGGTGCTCTCCTGTGAACTTTGAAAAAGCACAGGATACCAGCGCAGGTACTCTCCCAGCCTGTGTAGCTGCCAACGGGTGTGTGACGGTGCAGGGGTATAACAATTTTAACGATTTTCACACCATTCAAGCACCTGCCCGAAAAAAGGATATTCTCATTATTATCGACAACTCGGGCTCGATGGCGAACTCACACCTTAAAATGGGTGAGAAATTTGGCTCCTTTATAAGTCATCTCGATAGCAAAGGTACTGACTGGCAGATCGTGATGACTACCACCGACGCTGGTGAACCCTCTGGCCCTGCTCTGAACAACGCCTTTATTAAAGGCGGCCAACTGATGACGTTCGAAGGGCTAGGTAGAAAAATATTAAGGCCTTCAGATGCAAATAAGGAGGCAATATTTTACCAAACGGTGAAACTTGAAGAGCTTCCCGGCTTCACATCGCCAAATTCTGCTTCTGACACTCGCGGAGATGAAAGGGGCATTTACGCCGCTATCAAAGCGCTCGCCCGCAATGAAGATAGCTGGATACGAGGCGAGGCTGATTTTTCAGTCATCATACTTTCTGACGAGGATGAACGCTCTCAAGGTGGCAACCCCAACTATGCCAATGGCGCTTACCCACTCGAGCAAGGCAAAGATTTTCCGCAAGATCTCATCGCGGCCGTCAAATCGAAATATGGCAGTAGACCATTTACAGCTCATGCGATTGTCATTCCGCCAATAGTACCAATAAATGAGATCCCCCAAAAAAGGTCTTTTAGTGATCCAAAATTTCATACAGACAAAGCAGATCCAAACAGCTGCTATGGGCAAGAAAGGTTTTCCGATCAACAATTGGGACTCGCAGTTTCTGGTTTCTATGGCGACATCTATGCTCAACTTGCTTACGCAACAGGTGGTACAGTGACTTCGATATGCGCACCCGATTTTTCTTACAACTTTATAGATATTGCGAACGTCGTTGCTAAAACAACCATTAAGATTCCTCTGAAATGTCTACCTAAAGCTGAAGAGCCACCGACCGTGGAGTTCGTCAATGAGTCAGAGTACACACCTCACACCTATTCGCCGGGCAGCCTCGAAATCGTTTTCGAAGATCCGCCAGCTTCTCCCGCTCCGATAAACGTCAAATACAAATGCCTGGCCAACACCGGTGCGTAAAACTTCAGCGGGTAAATCGGGACAGACGGATTTCATTTAGCAAAGACTCTTCTTTTGCCGCTCCAAATCTTCTCGCCTGAACCATCACGCACCGGATTCTAAGACAAGTGACTCCGTACTTTTGAGGAGGAAGGGAGTCCAATAGCTGAGTATGATTTGGGCGCCAGCTCTAAAAAGCGAGAGAACTGTTTCTTTTGCGGCAGCACCTTCATCGATCCAGCCTTTTTCTGCTGCGGCTTTAATCATCGAGTACTCACCACTTACGTTGTAGGCGGCTAGCGGCACCGTCGTGGCCTGTGATAGATCTCGAATCACATCGAGGTAACTAAGAGCGGGCTTCACCATTACGATGTCAGCCCCTTCGTCGATATCAAGAAGAACCTCTCTCAATGCCTCAGCGCGGTTTGCGGGGTTCATTTGGTAGGTTTTTTTGTCTCCACTTCGCGGAGCAGAATCTAGCGCTTCTCTAAACGGGCCGTAGAATGCACTCGCATACTTTGCTGAGTAGGAAATAATCGCGGTGTTAGTGTATCCCGCCTTATCTAGCGCGCCTCGTACAGCGCCAACCCTTCCATCCATCATGTCAGACGGACCAATCCAATCCGCTCCTGTATCTGCTTGTAACACGGCCATCTGAGAGAGAAGATTCACCGTCTCGTCGTTGACGACTTCGCCATTTTGCACCAAACCGTCGTGCCCATCGCTTGAGTACGGATCAAGAGCCAGATCCGTCATTACAACTAAGTTCTCTCCGAATCGTTGCTTGAGCTTTCGTAGACCACTCAAGTAAAAGTGATCGTCATCTAAAGCGAACGAACCTCGAGAATCCTTTTTCGTATCGTCTACACAAGCAAATACACAAACGCCTCTAAGACCTAGCGGTAAAAGCTTTTCGATTTCACCACTCAGCGTATCTATACCCATCCGCCTTTGCCCTGGCATAGATGCAATCGACTCGTTAGCGTTAGGCGCTTCTAACAAAAACGTGGGCCAAATAAGTCCCCGCTCTGATATACGAGACTCTTGGCATAGATCTCGTATGGCCTGGGTTCGCCGATTTCTCCTCGGTCGTTGTTTCATATCCATTTATTTTGAACCGTGGCTGACAAATTCAGATCTCGTTCTCGCATCATGTTTGAATGAACCACGCAAATCACAAGTAGTGGTTAGGCTGGCCTCATCTTGAACACCTCGGCTGGCCACGCAATAATGTTTCGCTGTAATCGACACAGCAACATCTTTGGTATCAAGTATATAGCAAAGAGAGTCTGCAATTTGCTTTGTAAGCCGCTCTTGAACTTGTGGTCGCCTAGAAAAGAAATCTGCAATGCGATTGATTTTAGACAAACCAATCACTCGCTTGTTTGGAATGTAGGCCACTCGTGCCTTGCCATCTATTGTTGCAAAATGATGCTCACAGCAAGAGAGAATAGAAATGTTGTCGATAAGAACCATTTGGTCATAAGCCATTTCGTTTTCAATGACCGTGATCTTAGGGAACGCATCACTTTTTAGCCCGGCAAACACCTCGTTCACGTACATCTTCGCCACTCGTTGGGGCGTCTTTTTGATGCTTTCATTATTTAAGTCGAGACCCAAGGTCTCGAGAATCTCTGCGAACGACTTGGCTATCTTCTCGATCTTCTGCTCAGACGTTAATTTGTTACTGAGTACCGGATGAGGACGCACATGCTCAAGCACGGATTCGGGCGAAAATTTAAGCTCCTTAACCACGCGATCTTCATCGAAATCTTGACTAGCTTGACTCATAGCCCCTTCCTCCTAAACTGTAAACGAAGGCTTACCACGGAGTGCCAATAATGCAAATCGAGAAGATTCAACTTGAAGTCGGCCCTTACAAGGCTTTTGCCGTTCCTACGGGTGATTTCGGCCTTGATGGTGGTGCCATGTTTGGAACCGTACCCCGCGTATTATGGGAGAGAACGAACCCGCCTGACGAGCTCAACAGAATCACTCTAGAAGCACGAGGCCTGTTGTTGGTTTCGGAGAATCGAAAGATCCTCGTCGACACCGGAAACGGCGGGGACTTTACAGAAAAGTATGGCGAACGGCTAGGTAGCAAATTTTCAGACATTTATGGAATGAGTCCAAAAGGGAGCTCGCGCCCCACTTTGACTAAATCTCTTGCGAAACTTGGCTACTCCACCTCGGATATCACCGATGTCATACTGACTCACCTCCATTTTGACCACGCCGGCGGCGCCACGAAGTGGGACGGGAACAAGCTCATACCAACATTTGAAAATGCCGCCTACTACGTGCAATCAGAAAATCTAAAGACGGCTCAAAACCCTAACGTGAGAGAGAAGGCCTCTTACTTTAGCGCGAATTTTCAACCTCTCATTGACGCCGGAGTAGTTAAGTTTGTCGATGGGAACAAAGAAATTTTGCCTGGAATTTTTTCGTGGGTCAGCAACGGCCACACAAAGGCTCACCAGGTGATTCAAGTTCGCGGCCCCAATAAGAATCTTTTCTATTGCGGAGATGTTGTGCCGACAAGTTCTCACGTAAGGCTTCCCTTTATCATGGGCTATGATTTAGAGCCGCTCACGATCATCGAAGAAAAACGCAAACTGCTGGGCGAAGCTGCGGACATTGGGGCCTATTTGTTCTTTGAACATGACCCAAAAGTTGATGTGGCTCTCGTGGAACGTGCAGGAGAAGATTTCAAACTGAAGCATGTGGCAGTACTTGAGAGCGAGACGAATAAACGAGCTTAACTACGCCCTCGACAATCGGTTACGGGAGCACACGAACCAGTTATTGCTCCTACTTATTTCATGTATCAGCTTGAGATTACCTTCTTTACCTCGCAGCTGCAAAACAGGTGTTTTCTTTTCATCGGGAGTACTTTAATCAAAAATCCGCTGTTTCAGAAATCATCGGCAAACCGTTCGTCAAACGGCACTATTTGTCCGCGACAAACAACAGAAACGGCGAAAATCTTACTTTTTGTAAATGGATTCGACGCTATTTTTGCACATTTTTTGATTTGGCAAATCTTGCAAAACTATCGTCTAGCCTCTTTGATACTAATCTGAGATAGCCCTCAATCTACTCTGGGCTTAGGCCGTAAAGTAAGCATGTTCTTAGGGCACTACTTATTAATATTGATGGGCATTACCTGCGCACTAGTAGTTCGCTGGCACTCATCTAAAACGGCCAACAAACTCCTCATTTTCTTTGGCGTTTTTGTTCTCGCATCTTGTAGCAAGCCGGTTACTTTTGCTGAGCGCCCGTCTGCGTTCTCCGACGATGTTTTTTACCAAAAGAACGGCGGGAACAAAATGGATATCTTGGTCATCAATGACAACTCCATTTCAATGGTAAAAGAGCAGGCCGAGATGGGCGGTAAAATTCAAAACCTTTTAGATACGCTCACTCTGCTTGACTGGCGCATTGCTATGACGACGACAGACGTGAGCAATCGAGCTTTGGGACTTAAGGGCGATTTGCTAGCAACAGACTCTACAAACTTGCGAATTATCGACCGACAGACACCCCGCGCCAACGCTCAGTTTCTCGAACTGGTGAGTCGGCCGGAATCTATCGAGTGTTACTTCCCAGAATACGAACGCCCGCCAAGTCTTTGCCCTTCCGATTACGAACGTCCTATCACCGCCGTTTCGATGGCAATCGCTAAGGCTAAAAGCCAAAATTCGGATTTCTTTAGAGACGATGCCGATTTAGCTCTCTTGTTTCTGACCGATGAAGATGAAGATTTCCGCGAGTCACCAGAAGTTGATGGCAAAGGAACCACAGCTGAAACATTACTTAATGAGTTCAATCAACTTTGGGGAAGAGCGAAAAGCCTGTATGCCTACGGCATTATCGTAAAACCCGAGGACTCGGATTGCCTTGAGTCGCAGCAGAGCGGTGGCTTTGTTTCGTCCTTCGGATCTGAAGTGAATAAACTAATTGATCTTACTGGGGGGCTAAGTGGCTCCATTTGTAGCGAAGATTACGGCCAGATATTGTCGGAAGTCGGAGACCACATGGTTGATAGGGGCACTTCCTTTATGTTAAGGCATAGACCGGTCGAGCATTCCTTTTCGTTGACGCTTGATCCTCCTCAAGACATTCCATGGGGAGTGAGTGGACAAGTTTTATACTTCGCAGCCCCGCCAGCCCGCGGAACGGAAATCAGAACCAATTACCGGTACTGGACAGAATAAATCGCCGCGATTTCTAGATTGAGAACCAATTACCGTTACTCGACAGATTCTATAAGCCAAACTTGTCCTTGATCAATGTCAATAGCGTAGAAAGCCCGTTTAAAGGAAGCCCCTGAATCGACGACATGTCTTCACACTCTACTGATTCAAAAAGTTTTGATCCTTGCTCTTCAAATTTATAAGCACCGGCACAATCGATGGGATTGTCGCGATCAATATACTGAGCGATTTCGTCGGGGGTGAGACTTTTCATTTTCATATGTGCGACAACAACCAGTTCGAAGAGGTCTCCTCGGTAGACCAATGTAAGTGCCGTGGCAAGTTGGTGAGTTTTTGAAGACAGACTTGTTAGTTGTTCGATTGCTCGTTCGCGAGTTCCGGGTTTGCCGAGAATCCTAGAGTTGAAATGAACGAGTTGATCCGAACCGACTATGATGTCGTCGGGATATTTTACCGCCACAGAGAGAGCTTTCAGTCGCGCTCGCCACTGAGCTGTCAGCAAATAACTTGGGTCCTCCGCAATGGTTTTTTCGTCGGCTTCGGGGGACACCGCTACGAACTCATAGCCAGCATCTCTTAACTGGACTGCCCTATACTTAGATGTACTCGCCAGAATTAATCTCATGATTACTCAGTAACATTAGTCCATTTGGCTATGAAACCAAAAATGGTGATCCCGGCACGACTCGAACGTGCGACCCTCAGCTTAGAAGGCTGATGCTCTATCCAACTGAGCTACGGGACCATTCGTAAAGGTTAGCGTAAAGGTAGCTAATCGTATGAGAGGTAATAGATATCTAAAATCGGCCTGAAGTTCAATCGCTGATAACGACTTATTTAGAATCGCCATATGCTCGAGCTACGATCGACCGTAGTCGTCTTGAAACCGAATTATATCGTCTTCTCCAAAATAATCCCCTACTTGGACTTCGATAAACTCTAGAGGCTCTTTGCCTGGATTGCTCATACGGTGTTTGGCGCCCTTAGGAACATAGATAGATTCGCCTTCTTTAACGGTGAACTCTTTTTCGTCTATGAGAACCTTTGCAATTCCTTTAACGATAACCCAGTGCTCAGACCTGTGCTGATGGGACTGATAAGAAAATTTTTTTCCGCCGTCGAGCTGAATAATCTTCGACTTGAATTGATCGGAATCTCTGAGAATCTCGAATCGCCCCCAGGGTCTGATTTCAAATCGATGTTCCTTTAAAAGACTTGGCTTGGTGCTTTCGACTTTTTTAACTATATCCCTGACTTGTTGGGACATACCCCTTCTTGAGACCATCAGAGCATCTTCAGTGTCCACAAGAATAACATCCTTTACGCCAAGAAGGGCGTAAATCTTACCTGGCGAGCCAAAAACAAAATTGTTCTCCGCCTGCGATTCGACTTTGACGCCCTTATCAGGGGTTAGCCGACTGAGCTCATCCCACGAACCTACGTCACTCCAGCCAATGTCACAAACAACGCAGCTTTGTCGATCTGCCTTTTCCATAATGCCGTGATCAAAGCTGATAGACTCAAGGCCTTCATAGATCTTTGCCAGTGGGCTTGGGTTCAAATCGGCAGATTCGGAAACTGCCTGCCATATTTTCGGCAAATGCTTCAAGAATTCCTCGCGGATTCTACCCAGCTGAAAGAAAAAAATTCCCGCGTTCCAGTAGTGACTACCAGAATTTAAAAACTCATTTGCCTTTTCTAAGTTTGGTTTTTCGTGAAAACCCTTAGTAGAAAAAACACTCGGTAATGGTTTAAGGCTAGCGTCCCCCTTATTATTACCGGAGATCTCTATATAACCGTAACCCGTCGACGGGTAGGTAGGTTGTAAGCCAAGAGTTACGATTTGCCCCTGTCTCGCTGTCTCAAGCGCGATTTCGAGGCTCTGCTTAAACTGATTCTCATTTTCTATTAAATGATCCGCTGGGAAGACGCCTACAACTTGCTCGGGGTCTAAAGTCTTCAAAAGTTCGGATACTATCCAAGCAATTGCCGGCGCAGTATTGCGAGCCGTGGGCTCAAAAAGAATGTGCTTAATCTTCGGCTGTATCTCTAAAACAGTTCGTTCCGTCAAAGTCTTAAATTGAAGAGATGTCACTATCGAGACTGATTCAAAGTTTCTAAGGCGTTTAATAGTTTTGGCCAAAAGACTTTCATCTAAAAGCTCGTTGAACTGCTTAGGAAAGCTAGATCTAGATACTGGCCATAGTCTTGTTCCACTGCCGCCTGAGAGCACTATCGCATGCATTTAAAGGGACCCACCATTCAAGTACACATTATTTGCAAATGCTTCATATCGCAATGCACTTTCATTGCGGTTCTCGTCACGAAAAACTCACTCCAACATGGTATAGAATGGCTCATTTTCCCAAGCAACAGACCCCGCGATTTTTTGCTTTAGCTTCCAATCCGGCGATTTAAATATATACGTCTCGGGCAACTGTGATGTACCAAAAATTTTCGCTAATTGTTTCTCTCGATCCCTGCCAGATATCAACCAAGGCTTTTCAGTATCAAAACGAGCTAAGATTCTTTGGCCCATAGCTGCGTCGTCATCTACATTAACAAGTACCAGCCGAGTTTGACGGTCAGATCCTTTGGTTTGATTTTGTTGTTCTACAGCTTTTAAAAGAGCCGGCAACTCCTCTAAACAAGGAGCGCACCAGCTCGCCCAAAAGTTAAATACAATTGTCGAAGAGTTGTCTATTGTGAGTGCAAAATCGCTTTCTGTATTGAGTGCCGGAATTTTCAAATCTGGTAGCTGGGATTCACTGACCACGAAACCTGTAGCGGTTTTCTCTTGCAGTTTTTGCATTTTTTTGTCGAGCCAAAGCCAAGTACCCGCGCAGAGTAAAAGGCAAATGAAGGCTAGGATCTTGAATTGAATAGTGCGTTTCAACGTGTCGTTCTGCCTGGCATCTCAGTAAGAGGCTTGAGTTCGCCTCTTACTTCTTCTTAGCCGCTTTTTTACCCGCTTTTTTCGCTGGCTTTTTGGCCGCTTTTTTAGCTACGGGTTTCTTTTTAGACTTCATTGCTGCTTGCTTTTTCGCTTTCTTTTTAGCTACTTTTGCTCTTTTGGCAGCGACTTTTGTCTTTGTCTCATCTTTGTTCTCAGGGGCGACTACCTTTTTGTTTGCAGCTGGCTGCTCGCCACCTGACACGATGGCCGCTAATTTGTGATCGACCCACTCAATAATTGCCATTTCAGCAGCATCGCCCGCACGCTTGCCAATTTTTATAATACGAGTGTATCCGCCAGCTCTGTCAGCAAAACGATTTGCCAAGTCGCCGACAATTCTTTCAACAATAGCTTTATTCGGATATCTAGCTAGTAAAAGTCGTCTCGCATGCAAACCACCTCTTTTACCAAGGGTAACCGCTCGCTCTGCATGTCTTCTGAGTTCTTTTGCCTTTGCGACGGTTGTTTGTATTCTACCGTTTTCAACCAAAGCACCAACCAAACCCCTTACAAGGGCTTTTCTTGGTCCCGGTCTTCTGCCAAAGTGACTTGCTTGTGACTTATGCCTCATCGTTTCACTCCACCCTTAATCTACTGAGGGTTATTAATTGTCGTTGCATTGGGATCCCACCCTGGAGGCGGCCATCCTTCAATCTTCATACCAAGGCCCAAACCCATCTGCACGAGAATGTCTTTAATCTCGTTCAACGACTTTCGACCAAAATTCTTCGTCTTCAACATTTCTGCTTCTGACTTTGTTACTAATTCTCCGATGAATCGAATATTAGCATTTTTAAGGCAGTTTGCGCTTCGAACAGAAAGCTCCAGGTCATCGACTGATCTGAAGAGGTTTTCATTAAACTGCGGCTGAATGCGAACGGGTTCTACCGTCGTAGGCTCAGTAGCTTCGTCGAAGTTGATGAAAATCTGAAGCTGCTCTTTAATAATTTTAGAGCCTAACGCCAAAGATTCTTCCGGGCGAATCGAGCCGTCTGTCCAAATTTCCAAAGTCAAAGCATCGTAGTCTGTTCGCTGTCCAACGCGAGCATTTGAAACGCTATAGTTCACTCGTCGAATTGGGCTGTAAAGACTATCGACTGAGATAAAACCCACAGGTAACTCGCTACCATGACTCTCAGAAGAAACATACCCTCTGCCGAAGGTGACTGTAACTTCTGCCTTAAACTTTCCATTTGGACCGAGAGTGCAAATGTGCTGATCGTCGTTTAGAACTTCAATCTTATCTGTACATTGAATATCTGCAGCAGTAACAACGCCCTCGCCCACTTTTTCGATTTTTAGTGTCTTCGGTTCAGCATCGTACTGTTTAAATCGAACTTCTTTTAGGTTTAATATGATGTCTGCAACGTCTTCCATGATATCTGGAATAGATCCAAACTCGTGCAAGACGCCCTCGATGCGAACAGCAGATACGGCCGATCCCATCATAGAACTGACTAAGACTCTCCTTACAGAGTTACCTATTGTAACACCATAGCCTCTTTCGAGCGGTCGAATCACAAACTTGCCGTAATCCGAACGCAAGCTCTCTCTCTCAACTTCGAAGCCCTTTGGTTTAATGAGGTCTCTCCAAAATTTGTAATAGTGCTCTTGCATGCCTTCTCCCAATTATTTATCTAAGAATAGTATTCTTAATCGTCTCTAATCTTAACTCTTATCGAGCAAATACCTCAGTAAGTTCATTTCGAAAATCTGGCAGCTCGTCGTGTCTGACTTCAATAAACCTTATACGCAAACGACCGTTATCTTGAGTAGTACTCAACGATCATGTTTTCTTCTACAGAAACAGGTATCTCTTCTCTCTTAGGAAGATCTTTAATCTCACCTTTGAAAGAGGCATGATCAGCAGAAAGCCACGCTGGCATTTCTCTCTTTTGTGAAGACTCCATAGCCGCCATGATCTTAGTAATTTGTCGGCTTTTTTCTCGAACTTGAACGACATCTCCGACTTCTACTGCAAGCTCAGGCTTATTCACTCTCTGACCATTTACTGTGTAATGTTTGTGAGTGATCAAGTGTCTAGCCTCTTTTCGACTCGCAGCTAAACCCAACAGGTAAATCACATTATCAAGACGGATCTCTAAACGCTGAAGTAAATTAAAACCCGTCTCACCCTTATTGCGATCTGCATCTTTAAAATAACGTCGAAATTGCTTTTCATGAATCCCGTAATAACGACGCACCTTCTGCTTTTCACGCAATTGGAGTGCATACTCACTGAACTTCAGACGTGATTGACCATGTTGCCCTGGTGGATATGGTCTTCGTTCAAAAGAACATTTATCTGTGTAACAACGATCCGCTTTAAAGAATAACTTCTGATTTTCTCGACGACATATTTTGCAAACATTAGTTGAGCACTTCGACACGCTATAATCTCCTATACCCTACGTCTTTTTGGTGGTCTGCAACCGTTGTGAGGAATTGGGGTCACATCTTTGATCGACATAATTCTGAGGCCCATAGATGCCAGCGCGCGTACTGCCGATTCCCGCCCAGCGCCGGGGCCTTTAACAAAAACAACCACTGATCGAACACCGTTCTCCATAGCTTTTTTTCCCGCATCCTCCGCGGCGACCTGAGCTGCAAAGGGAGTTCCTTTACGGCTACCTTTAAATGCCATGTGACCAGCACTTGACCATGCAACTGCATTACCACCAGGATCAGTGAACGTTATAATTGTATTGCCAAAACCAGCCTGGATAAAACATCTCCCGGTGGGCACATTCTTTTTTGTTTTCTTCTTTGCAGGGGCCTTACCCGTAGCCATATACTAAACCCTTCTCTACGCCTTAGACGGCTTTCTTTTTATTCGCAACAGTTCTTCTAGGTCCTTTACGAGTCCGTGAATTGGTGCGTGTTCTTTGACCTCGCACGGGCAAGCCTTTACGATGCCGAATCCCTCGGAAACATCCAAGATCCATTAATCGCTTAATTGCCATTGAAACATTTCTTCGAAGATCTCCTTCTACTGGATGCTCCTTCTCAAGAAATTCACGAATCTGAGCAATCTGTCCATCAGTGATAGCTTCCGTTCTTTGATCAGAAGGAATACCCACTTTTTCACAGATTACTTTCGCCGTAGCATTTCCGATTCCGTAAATATAGGTAAGAGCAACTTGCGTCCTCTTATTTCTTGGTAAATCTACACCTGCAATACGAGCCATTTTTACCCTCTACCTTCTTTAACCTTGTCTTTGTTTGTGCTTGGGATTTTCGCAAATAACTCGAATAACGCCCTTTCGCTTGATCACCTTGCATTTGTTACAAACCTTCTTCACAGATGCGCGCACTTTCATATATTTACCCTTATTTTTGAAAACGACAGACCGCCGAACTTATCACTTGCCAAAGGGACTGTCCATATTTTTCAACACTGTTTTTCTATTATTCTTGCTGGCAAACACCTTTCAAAATCAGCTATCCAAGGCTTTGCCCAGCTCTTCCCTCACCACGTCTTTTGGCCCATCAGCATTCACCAAAATAATCCTGTTTTTTGTTTCAAAGTAGTCTTTCAATGGAGCCGTTTTCTTATCATATTCACGAAGCCTCGCACCGATAACATCTTCACTGTCGTCTTTTCTTTGACTGAGAGCAGATCCGCAGCGATCGCACAAGCCTTCTACTTTAGGAGGCGAGAAATAGACGTTGTAGAGCGCACCACAGCTGGGGCATCCACGCCGCCCTGTCAATCTTTTTATGAGGACGCTCTTTGGAACTTCAAAAAAAACTGCGCGAGGAGAACGGATATTTAGATCTTCCATTAGACGATCTAAAGCCTCAGCTTGAGGAATCGTGCGAGGAAATCCGTCGAGTATCCAGCTCTTTCCTGCCATATCGATGAGTAGATTCCTCACCAAGCCAATTGTAATCTCGTCTGGAACTAGCTCTCCCTTATCCAGATACGCCTTAGCTTCACGCCCAAGCTCAGTATCTTGAGAGATGGACTGCCTAAAAAGCTCTCCTGTTGAGATATGATTGTAATCGCCGGATTCAGCCAGCAGTGAAGCCTGAGTACCTTTTCCAGCTCCTGGAGGACCAAAGAAAATAAGGTTCAAAACTGAACCCTACGCGAACGAACCTTTGCGCCACGAACAAAACCATCGTATTTCTGAGTGTAGGTGTAGGCCTGAAGTTTTGCTGAGGTGTTAATAGCAACGCCTACCAAAATCAGCAGACTTGTACCACCAAAGTAGAACGGAACTCCGATACTTTGGATGAGTAGCGTTGGTAAAATACATACAGCACTTAGATAAGCCGCCCCGGCAACACTCAAGCGATCTAATACCTTTTGAATGTAGTCGGCGGTGCTCTTACCCGCGCGAACTCCGGGCACAAACCCACCGTACTTTTTGAGATTGTCCGAAACCTCAGTGGGGTTAAAGACGATCTCGGTGTAAAAGAAGCAAAAGAACACAATCAAAGCTATGAACACGATATTATAAAGGGTTCCTGAAGGATTCAGAGACTCTTGAATTGATTGTAACCAAGGCACCCTAACAAACTGAGTAATAGTCGCAGGAAAAAGTAGCAAGCTGCTTGCAAAGATAGGAGGAATCACTCCAGAAAGATTCAATTTTAGGGGCAAATGACTCGATTGCCCACTCATCCTACCCACGCCTCGCTGAGAATGCTGAATAGGTATTCTACGTTGGCCCGTCTCTAAATAAACGATCGCTGCTATTGTCAGTATCATAAAGAGCAACAGCCCAAGACCTGTAATCACTGACATCTGGTTGCTAGTGATTAAACTGATTGACATAGTGAAGCCGCTTGGGACACCTGCGGCGATACCCGCAAAAATGATGAGACTTGCTCCGTCACCAATGCCCTTTTCCGATATCTGCTCACCCAACCACATGATGAAACAAGTGCCGGCGGTAAGTGTGATTATCGTCATCACTTCAAAAGGAATTGGCCCAACAAATACAGACTGTACAAGAGGAACACCGTTAAAATTCTCTGACTTCAACCAAGAGCTAATACCAAATCCCTGAATAACTGAAAGAGCCACTGTGGCATAACGAGTGTACTGATTGATTTTTTTCTGCCCTTGAGCCCCCTCTTTTTTCAATGCCTCCAAATAGGGAACAACGGCCGTCAGCAATTGAAAAATAATGGAGGCCGAAATATAGGGCATGATTCCTAGGGCAAAAACACTGAATCTTTCTAGAGCACCACCCGTAAATGTGTTGAATAAATTGAAGAGTCCGCCCTTAGAGTTCATAAAGGCAGTCATCACAGCACCGTCCACACCCGGAGTGGGAACGTGGACGCCAATGCGATAAACCAAGATGAGCGCTATTGTTAAGAGGATTCGCTTACGTAGTTCTGCGTTGCCAACCAACCCCTGTACCGCCGACACTCTAGATTACCTCGATCTTTCCACCAGCTGCTTCAATTTTTTGTTTTGCGGAATCACTAAAGGCGTGAGCCCTAACTTCGAGTTTTTTTGTAACTTCACCGCGACCCAATATCTTCACTCGAGAGCTAGCTTGAACAAGCCCTTTCTGAGTGAAATCTACAAGTTCTACTTTTCCGTCAAACTGATTAAGCTGGTCAAGATTGATGATATCGTAAGCCTGCCTAAAGATGTTCTTAAAGCCAAACTTTGGAAGACGGCGGTAAAGTGGCATTTGCCCACCTTCAAATCCACGCCGAACTTTTCCGCCCGACCGAGCTTTCTGACCCTTGTGCCCTCGACCACTTGTTCCGCCAAGGCCCGAACCATCACCTCTTCCTCGACGTTTTTCTCTACCTCGTGAACCGGCATTCGGTTTCAATTCGCTGAGCAAACTCATAAATACTCCCTAAATCATTAATACAGTTCTAGAAAAAACAAAATCAGCTTAAGCCTTTATAACTTCTACGGATAGAAGGTGTTGAAGTTTTAAAACTTGACCGCGGTTAGCTGGATTGTCGCCCAAAACCACCTTTTGACCAATTTTTCTTAGGTTTAAAGCCTCTGCTGTTCGCAACTGTGTTTTGGTGGCGCCAATAAGACTCTTCTTAAGGGTCACTTCAAATTTTTTTGCCACGAAAAACTCCTTTCACAACATCCATTTCTTCAGCCTCAAACAACGTTTGGAGGCCACGATGGTTTATTTTTTTCGGCCTCGCTACTTTTCAAAGAAAAGGAGCTAAGCTGATGTCTTAAGAACTATGCCCTATCAGATTTGATATCTTCAGCAGTTTGAAGTCTCAACAAACCATTCATAGTAGCTCTTACGGCGTTGTGCGGATTTGTGGTTCCAACACACTTCGTAAGAATATTTCTGACTCCTACCGCTTCAAGAATTGCACGGATAGCTCCACCCGCAATGACTCCAGTGCCTGGAGCCGCCGGCATCATGACAACTTTCGCAGAGCCGAAAAAACCAATTATTTCATGAGGAATGGTGCCGTTCTCTATCTTAACATCCTTAAAGTTCTTCTTTGCGCTTCGGCCCGCCTTCGAAATTGCGGCTGGAACTTCCCCCGCCTTTCCAAGGCCAAAACCCACTCGGCCGGTGCCGTTACCAACGACGACTAGAGCTGAAAACGAAAATCGTCGTCCACCCTTTACCACCTTAGCAACACGTTTGATCGAAACCACTCTCTCTTCAAAATCCTGCATATTTTCAGTCATAATTTGTACCCTACTAAAACTCTAGTCCAGATTCGCGAGCCGATTCTGCGAATTCTTTAACTTTTCCATGATAAAGTAGCCCACTTCTATCAAACACCACAGCTTTAATATTCTTGCCCACAGCAAGTTTTGCGATGGTTTTACCAAGTTCTCGAGCTGCTTCTTTATTCTTCTTGCTCTTAACGCCAGCCAACTTAGATGTCGAAGCTGCAGCAAGCGTCTTTCCGGCAGTGTCGTCGATCAACTGCGTGGTTAACTGAGTTGTACTCCTAAAGATTGTTAGTCGGGGCCTCTCAGCTGTACCGGTAACTTTCTTGCGAATTCTTAAGCGCTTCTTTAATCTAGAAGTCTCTTTTACACTTGTTCTCTTTTTAAACGTTACTCGCATATTTTCCTCACTTACCTGCCGCCTTTCCTGCTTTCCTTCGAATCACTTCATCAGAATATTTAACACCTTTTCCAAGAAAGGGCTCAGGCTCTCTAAAACTCCTGATCTTTGCGGCAACCTGTCCTACAAGTTCCTTATCAGGCCCTGACACAGTAACTGAAGTCTGTTTTTCGACTTTAATCTCAATGCCTTGTGGAATCGGATATTCAATTGGATGACTGTAACCCAGAGTTAACTCAAGCATCTTGCCTTTAACTCCAGCTCTATAACCTACGCCTACAAGTTCAAGAGTTCTTGTGAACCCCTGAGTGGCGCCGACAATCGCATTGTAGACCAATGTACGATACGCACCATGCAAAGACTTTGACTCCTTAGAGTCATCGATCCTCTGTAATACGATCTGGTTACCATCAACAACAGCCTTCACATTTCTTTTCATCGGAATTGTCTTGTTGAACTTCGCACCCTTTATGACTACTTCATTCTCGGGCGACACATTCACCTGAATACTTTTGTCGAATGTCACAGCTAACTTACCAATACGAGACATAACCATACTCCGTCGTTCTATCGACTCAATTAATAAACCTTAAACAGCAGCTCTCCGCCCAGCTTTTCTTTTTCCGCTTGAGCTCCCGTTACCAGCCCTTTATTTGTGCTTAAAACAGTAACACCAAATCCTGACTGAACCTTTGGAATCTCGTCTGATTTCACATACACACGGCGGCCAGGACGACTCACTCTTTTTAGACTGTTGATGACGGGACGCCCGGAGGCTGCGAACTTCAAATAAACCCTCATCATGCCCTGTCGTCCATCCTTCGCAACCTTGAAGTCTCTAATAAATCCTTCAGCCTTTAGTATATGAGCGATAGACGACCTCATATTCGAGCTGGGAATATCAACCTTTGGGTGCCCGGCTGCCTGAGCATTTCTGACTCTTGTTAAAAATTCACTTATCGTATCCATACTCTCTCCTACTTCCTAAACGGCATACCTAAAGCCGACAAAAGGGCCCGGCCTTCTTCATCCGTTTTTGCCGATGTTCCAAAAGTAATATTCATTCCGCGAACGCTATCAACTTTGTCATAGTCAATTTCCGGAAACACGATCTGTTCTTTAAGTCCCATGTTGTAATTGCCACGCCCATCAAAGCCTTTTGGGGGAAGCCCTTTAAAGTCGCGCACACGAGGCAAGGCTACCGAGACCAATCTATCCATAAACGCCCACATACGTTCGTTTCGAAGAGTTACACAACAACCAATGGGCATACCTTTTCTCAATTTAAAATTCGAAATCGCCTGTTTTGCCTTTGTGACTACTGGTTTTTGACCAGTAATCTTAGCAATTTCCTCAACAGTTGTATTGATGAGCTTTGAATTTTGAGTAGCTTCACCAACACAGACATTTACGACGATCTTATTTAAGCGAGGAACTTGCATAGGATTCTTAAAAGAGAATTGCCTTGAAAGCTCTCCGATAACATCTGTTCGATACTTTTCCTCTAAACGGTTCACCTTGATACTCCTCAAATTACTTCAGGAGCTAGCGAAACAATCTTAATGAACTGTTTTGCTCTTAGCTCTCTTGCAACGGGCCCAAAAATACGAGTTCCAATTGGCTCTTTATCGCCTTTGATCAATACTGCGCTGTTGTCGTCAAAACGGATGTAACTTCCGTCGGGCCGTCTTACTTTTTGAATCGACCTTACCACTACCGCCTTAGCTACGTCGCCCTTTTTAACCTTCGAATTCGGAAGCGCATCCTTAACAGAAACGATGATGATATCCCCAATCGAGGCGTAGCGTCTCTTAGATCCACCTAGAACCTTGACGCACATCACTTCCTTCGCTCCCGAGTTGTCTGCCACTTTTAATCGTGTTTGCATCTGTATCATCGTCTTAGTTTCCTTCAGTCACAGCTTTTTCAAGAATGGTTTTTAGTCGCCATCGCTTCGTTTTACTCAAAGGTCGCGCTTCAACGATCAAAACTTTGTCACCAACTTTAGCTTCGTTCTGCTCGTCATGGGCTTTGAACTCAGATCTTCGGCGCATATATTTGCCATACTTAGCGTGCTTCACCTGACGAAACACAACTACTGAGATCGTTTTATTCATTTTGTCGCTGACAACTTCACCAACAACTTCCTGCCTTGCTGCCCTTGATTTCGTCGATTCTTCCGTCTTCGCTTGCTTTACCATATTTTTTACCTACCTAAACTTATCTCGAAAGCTTTTGTACTAATGCCGTTTTTAGCCTAGCAATATCTTTTCGTAAAAAACGCACTTCCATCGGGTTACCCAACTGTCCCATGGAGTTCTTCATGCGCGCGTGAAAAAAACTTTCTCGAGTTTCTTCAAGTTTCTTTTTAATCTCTTCTGCAGACAAAGTCTGTACTTCTGAAAACTTCATATAAATTACCTCGCCAAAAACCTTGTCTTAATAGGAAGCTTGTGACCCGCTAGGCGAAACGCCTCAGCTGCCTGCTCTCTAGTAACGCCGTTCATTTCAAAGAGGACTCTGCCTGGTAAAACCGGGGCAACCCAGTACTCTGGATTTCCCTTACCGCTTCCCATTCGTGTCTCAGCAGCCTTCTTAGTAATCGATCGATCCGGAAAAATCCGAATCCAAATTTTTCCACCACGCTTAACATATCTGGAGATTGCAATACGACTAGCCTCGATTTGCCGAGCTGAAATCCAGCCGGCTTCAGAGGCTTGCAGGGCAAAATCTCCAAAAGCTACGTTGCTTCCACGATAAGCCAAACCATCGCCACTTGGCCGGTGCTGTTTACGGTATTTGACCTTCTTAGGACTTAACACGTTGCGCCTCCTCGATCTCCTTAGCCGACATAATATCGCCTTTATAGATCCACACCTTAATTCCTATAAGTCCGTACGTTGTTAACGCTTCTGCGGTTCCATAATCGATATCCGCCCGCAAGGTGTGAAGTGGAACGCTCTTCTCTGTGTACCACTCCGAACGAGCGATCTCTGCACCATCTAGACGCCCACTCACTCGAATCTTAACTCCTCGAACGCCTCCGCGAATTGCCGCTTGAATGGCCTTTTTAAGAGCTCTTCTCCACGAAACACGCTTTTCAAGCTGCATTGCCAAACTCTCGGCTGCGAGCTGAGCATCTGTATCTGGCTTTCTAACTTCCTGAATATTTAAGAAAACTTCATTTGGGGTTAGCTTTTGAACTTCAGCTCTCAAGGCGTCAATTCCAGCCCCTTTCTTACCAATAACTACTCCAGGTCGAGCTGTCGAAATAATGACTTTAACCTTGTTTGCCGCTCGCTCCAGTTCAATTTTGCCGACACCCGCATTTCGGAGGTGCTTTTTCACAAACGATCTCAATCTGAAATCTTCGTGAAGATTCTGAGCGTAAACTCGCCCCTTAGAGAACCATCGAGAGTCCCAAGTTCTTATTACACCTAAACGAAATCCTACCGGATTGACTTTTTGTCCCACTCTTACCTCTCGTCCAAAATCAAATTGATGTGGCTTGTCTTCTTTCTCACTTCTGAAGCTCTACCTTGTGCCTTTGGTACGTATCGCTTCATGACTGGACCAGCATCTACAGATATCGATTTCACAAACAAACTATCAGGATCTACAGTTTGCCCCTGAACTGCGTTTGCAACCGCCGACTCAATCAACTTCTTAACCATAACTGCGGACTTTTTATGCGTTGTTGCCAAAATTTTCAGCGCATCATTGACGTTCTTGTTACGGACCAGATCCGCAACTAGTCTCGCCTTTTGTGCCCCAACACGTGCAAATCTTAGTTTTGCTTTCACTTCCATCTTTCGATCCTCAATCACTTCTTAACAGGAGCCGCAGATTTCTTTTCTGCGTGCCCATGAAATGTTCTTGTCGGAGCAAACTCGCCCAACTTGTGCCCAATCATATTTTCAGTCACATAAACTGGAACAAACTTCTTCCCGTTGTGAACAGCAAGAGTAACTCCGACCATGTCGGGAATTACCGTTGACCGGCGAGACCAAGTTTTGATGACTTTCTTATCGCCACGTCCTGCCACAACCTTCTTAAGAAGGTGATCATCAATAAAGGGTCCTTTTTTAATCGACCTTGCCACTCTCTAACTCCTTACTTTCTACGCTTAACAATCATGCTGTTAGTGCGCTTGATATTTCGAGTTTTATATCCCTTGCTCGGTTGACCCCAAGGCGTAACCGGGTGATGCCCTTTACCACGACCCTCACCACCACCAAGTGGGTGATCAATCGGGTTCATAGCCATACCGCGAACTTTAGGCCTTTTGCCTCTCCAGCGATTCCTGCCCGCTTTACCAAGCTCAATGTTCTCATTATCAGTGTTACCAACCTGACCAATGGTTGCCCTACATACACTCAAAACTTTTCTTACTTCACCGGAAGGAAGCTTTACCAGGCAATACTCATTTTCTCTTGCAACTAAAGAAGCAGCTGTCCCCGCGCCCCTTACCAATTGAGCTCCCTTACCAGGCCTTAACTCAATGTTATGAATTTGCGTACCCACTGGAATGGCCTTTAAGCTGAGACTGTTGCCCGGCTTAATATCCGCTGTGTCGCTAGAGACTATTTGATCGCCGACATTAAGTCCTACTGGTGCCAGTATATAAGCCTTCTCACCGTCTGCATAAAACAGAAGAGCAATACGAGCGGACCTATTGGGATCATATTCGATCGCCGCAACCTTCGCAGGCACTTCCAGTTTTGTTCTCTTAAAATCCACTAAACGATACTTACGTTTATGACCACCACCTTGGCTTCGTATAGTGATCTGTCCGTGGTTATTTCTTGCACCTTTTCTGGGAAGTGGCTGCAAGAGTGACTTTTCGGGAAAACTTTTTGTGATTTCCTCAAAGGAATGTCCGGTCATGTGGCGCCGGCTAGATGTGTATGGTCTATAAACTTTGATTGCCATTCCTATGCTCCCTCAAAAATAGAGATTTTATGTCCGGGTTTGAGTTGCACAAGAGCCTTCTTCCAATAGCGAGCACGGCCCGCATTCTTTAACGTGGCTCGCTTTCGCGCTCGATCACGACATACTAGTGTACGGACAGAGCTGACTTTTACGTTGAACGCCTTTTCTACCGCCGTTTTGATCTGCAGCTTATCTGCAGACGACTCAACTTCAAACGCGTACACGCCAGCTGCCTGATGAATTGTATTTTTCTCAGTTACAATTGGTCTCTTGATCAACTCGTACATATCTTTATCCCAATCTCTCTTCGATCTTATCTAAGCTCTGCTTGTTGATAACAACAGCATCGTATTTTAAAAGATCGTAAACATTTAGCCCTTCAACACTTAGATATCTGTAGGCTTTCAGGTTGCGACTTGCACGCTTAACCATTGCCTCCTCTGCTTTATCTACAACGACAGCCTTAACTAACCCAAAGCCTTTGAGCTTGCTGTTGAACTCGCTAGTCTTGCCGTTGCTCTGAATACTGTCGACTACGTAAAGCCGACCTTCACCATTTAAATAAGAAAGAGCGGAGCGAAGCCCAATTTTTTTGACTTTCTTCGGAAGAACATAAGAATAATCGCGTGGTTGAGGCCCAAAAAGAACTGCGCCGCCAGGATTAAGGGGCGATCTCGTGGAACCTTGACGGGCATTACCCGTACCCTTTTGCTTAAATGGTTTTTTACCACCGCCGCTTACAAATGCCCGCGTCTTTACCTTGTGAGTCCCTTGACGACGACTAGCTAACTGCCACCTAACAACTTCGTGGAGAATGTCCTTACGAACAGGTGCACCATAGATAGCATCATTGAGCTCAACCGACCCAACTTCACTTTTATCCCAAGAATAAACTTTAGCTTTTGCCATGTGTCCGTTACTCCACTAAATCTTTTCAACCCGAAGCAATGTGTTCATAGCGCCAGGCACAGAGCCTTTTACTAAAATCACACTTTCCTCAGGAAGAATTTCAATAACCTTAAGGCCGCGAACTGTAATATTCTTGTTGCCGTACTGACCTGGAAAACGTTTTCCGGGCAAAACACGACCTGGCCAAGTTCTGTTTCCGCTTGATCCGGGCTGACGATGAAAATGTGAACCGTGAGATGCTGGACCGCCAGCAAACTTGTACCGCTTCACAACACCAGAAAAACCGCAACCCTTGGATTTGCCGGTGACTTTTACTTTGTCACCCTTTGTGAAGCTATGGATATCAACTGCCTGACCAACGGACGCTTCAAGATCGGACTCTACGCGAATCTCGCCAACTTTTTGGGCACCACTTTCAAATCCCGCAGCACCGAAGGCCTTGGTTTCAGCTTTAGACGCATTTTTTGCCTTTTTTATCCCGCTGCCGATTTGAATGGCTGAGTAGCCTCTATCTGCGGATTTAATAACCTGAGTGACTCGCCAGTCGCCCACTTTCAAAACAGTGACAGGCACACTGTCGCCATTTTCAGTGTAGACCGTTGTCATTCCTACTTTCGTAGCAAAAAGCCCAGGGAGCTTGAGTCCGGCAGACTCAGCGGCTCCGGTAGGATCCGAGTCGGTGGTTACTTCCTCATTTTGTTCGCTCATTCTCTATCTCCAAAATTCCAAATTGCATTTACAATTAGCTACCTAATTTAATTTCTACGTCGACACCTGCTGACAGATCCAGCTTCATCAACTGATCCACAGTTTGTTGTGTCGGCTCGAGTATATCTAACATTCTTTTATGTGTTCGAATTTCAAACTGTTCACGCGATTTTTTATCAACGTGCGGAGAACGCAAAACCGTGTATCGGTTGATTCGTGTAGGTAGTGGAATCGGCCCGGCAACGCGCGCTCCCGTTCTTCGTGCAGTCTCGACAATCTCTTTAGTAGAAAGATCGAGAAGTTTGTGATCGAAGGCTTTCAATCTGATTCGAATTCGCTGGCTTTGCATAATTTCACCCAACTCCAATTAACTCTACGGGTTCGCCTCAGAACATCTAAGCACGAACACAGCTCTCCCAATGCTCGACCTTTTTTGAAAATCAATAATAGGGAATCTGCGCAGAAAACCGAAATTCTCAAGCACAAGGCCGGGAGTATGCTACAGAAATCTCTTTGTTGTCAAAGGTGAAAGATTATTTTTGTTCTTGATCTTATCTGTCATTCCGAAGCCTGACTAGGGTGCCCATACTAGTGCCCCTCTGGCCTCTTTCGCCCTAGTCGAGAAAGAATTTCTGCTTCTATGCGAGGAGGAACGACGTCAAAACGGCTCATTTCTGAGCTGCAAGTAGCCCTACCCTGGGTCAAAGATCTCAGGTCAGTAGCATAACCAAAGAGCCCTGCCACCGGAACCTCCCCCTGAATTACCTGCACGTCGCCCTTTGGAGCCATTGATTCTACACGCCCACGACGGCCATTTAAGTCGCCAATCACAGCACCCATAAATCCCTCGGGCGTAGTTATCTCAATAGCTACAATTGGCTCAAGAAGCTGAGGTTTCGCCTGCTTCATCGCTTCGCGAACAGCAATCGATGCCGCAATCTTGTAGGCCACCTGGGTCGAACTCACTTGATCGTATTTTGTATCGAGCAGCTCTACACCCAAATCGAGAACCTGATAGCCAGCAAGTACTCCAGTTTCAGAGGCTTCACGGGCTCCCACTTCGATAGAATGGATAAACTCGGCGGGAATCGATTTTTGGTCTACCTTTGATGAGAATTTAAAACCCGCACCTTGCGCCTGGGGATAGACTCTTAACTGGCAGTAGCCAAACTGGGCTTCGCCCGAGATAACTCGCTCGAATTTGCCCTCTGCAGTTGCCTCGGTCGAAATGGATTCGCGGTAAGAAACCTGGGGTTTTCCTCGGTTAACTTTAGTTTTGTACTCTCTTTCGAGACGATCAACTATAATTTCAAGATGGAGCTCACCCATTCCGGAGATGAGAAGTTGACCAGTTTCTAAGTCCGTCCCCGTTTTTAGCGAGGGATCCTCTTGACACAATCTCTCTAGGGCTTGCGTTAGCTTAGCCTGATCGGAAGAAGATTTGGGTTCAATAGCCACAGCAATCACCGGGTCAGGAAAGTGTATTTTCTCAAGAGCCAATACCCTCTTCTGATCACACAAAGTATCGCCCGTTCCAACAAGCTTAAGACCCACGAGAGCGCCGATATCGCCAGCCCGTAGCTCCTTTAATTCTTCACGAGAATTTGCATGTAGGCGAACAATCTTTTGAACCCGTTCCCGCTTCGATAGCCTGGCATTCATGAGCGTCTGCCCTACCTCTATCGTGCCGCTATAAACTCGAACAAATGTAAGTCCGCCAATAAATTGATCCATTGCTATCTTGAATGCTAGCGCGGCGGTCTCTTCTTCGAAGTCCGTTTTTACAGCAACCTCTTTATCTGTGAGTTCGCCATCGACAACAAGTTTACCCACTATCGGCGGAACATCGAGTGGACTTGGCAAATAGTCAATGACAGCATCGAGCACAGCCCGAACTCCCTTGTTTTTATAAGCAGATCCACAAAGTACAGGAAAGATTTTTTGAGAAAGCGTGACATTACGAAGTGCCGTCTTTAATTCGGCCTCAGATATCTCTTCGCCCCCCAAATATTTATCTAGAAGTTGGTCGTCATTTTCAGCAACCTTTTCTACAAGACAATTGCGTTTCTCTTGAAACTCGTTGTCGCCAATGAGGTCTTCAACGATGATATCGGAGTCAGGCAAATCAGATGCCCACAAGTGCTTCTTCATTGTGATCAAATCAACATACCCGCGAAACTGATCTTCTGCACCGACGGGCCACTGAATAGGCAGCGCGTGTGCTCCTAGCTTTGAAATTATCGACTGCACTGATGCCTCAAAATTGGCGCCAATGCGGTCCATCTTGTTGATAAATGCAATGCGGGGCACACGATATTTATTCGCCTGCCGCCAGACCGTTTCTGACTGAGGCTCTACTCCGTTAACGGCATCAAAAACAGCCACGGCCCCATCAAGAACACGCAAACTTCGTTCAACTTCAATCGTGAAATCGACGTGCCCGGGCGTATCGATAATATTAATTTGGTGTTTTTTCCAATAGCAAGTTGTTGCGGCAGCGGTGATGGTAATGCCGCGCTCTTGCTCCTGGATCATCCAATCCATCGTCGCGGCACCGGCGTCTACCTCGCCGATTCGATGGGTTTTACCGGTGTAATAAAGCATACGCTCTGTCGTCGTTGTCTTACCAGCGTCGACATGAGCCATTATGCCTATATTTCTTGTGTAATTAAGTTCTTCGAGTTTTTTGCAATCTTTGGCAGACATCTAAGATGTCGTTTCTCATCTACCACATGTAGTGAGCAAACGCCTTATTCGATTCAGCCATTTTGTGTACGTCTTCGCGCTTCTTAATGGAGTTACCCCTGCTGTTATACGCATCGGCTAACTCTGAAGCTAAACGCAGTGCCATAGTTTTCTCGCCCCGAGCTCGTGCATTTAAAACAAGCCACCTCATCGCAAGAGTGAGTCTGCGACTTGGTCTCACGTCGACAGGCACCTGATAAGTCGCTCCGCCAACTCGCCTGGATCGAACCTCAAGCGCTGGCTTCACATTTTCCACAGCCTTTTTAAACACCGTCATCGGCGGCTCACCCGGCACCTTGTTTTTAAGCTCATCAAGAGCCGAATAAAGAATCGTCTGAGCTAGACTCTTCTTGCCATCTATCATGACTGTGTTGATGAACTTAGCCATTACAACATCGTCATAAAGCGGGTCTGCAATCACTTCTCTTTTGTAATTACCTTTTCTTCTCGACATATTCTTTCTTTCCTATCTCAACAAACCTAAACGCTAATACTATTTCTTCGGTTTTTTTGTTCCGTACTTGGAGCGGCTATTCATCCTATTATTGACACCTTGGGTATCTAATACACCCCGAACAATGTGATACCGAACTCCGGGAAGATCTTTGACCCTTCCTCCACGTATCAAGACCACACTGTGCTCCTGAAGGTTATGTCCGATACCAGGAATGTAAGAAGTCACCTCGTACCCATTTGACAATCGCACCCTCGCAACTTTTCTCAAAGCGGAGTTTGGCTTCTTTGGTGTCGTCGTATAAACGCGAGTGCAAACACCGCGCCTTTGAGGACATCTTGTCAGAGCCGGTGATTTTGTCCGATTCTTCTGAACTTTGCGCTCGCTTCGAATCAACTGGTTAATAGTTGGCATATCTCTCCTCTGCCTTCAATAAAGTCCGAAAATCTAAACCCTCATTGGGCTCCCGTCAAGAACGGGTTAGCCGTGATGAATAGGTAATCCTTCATTTCTTTTAGCCATCGGAAGAGGGTAGTCCTCCCCGTCGGCAACAATAACTGGCCACTTCTTGTAGGCCGGAAGCCCCGTACCCGCAGGAACAAGCCTTCCCATAATAATACTTTCTTTAAGCCCCTTAAGTCCGTCAGTTCGCGACTGAATAGCAGCTTCTGTAAGCACTTTTGTGGTTTCCTGGAACGAGGCCGCTGAAATCCAGCTGTCAGTGCTAAGAGACGCCTTGGTGATACCAAGAAGGAGGGGGTCAGCTTTAGCCTCTTCGCCTCCCTCTCTTTTCACTTTAATGTTCTCTTGCTCAAACTCGTACCGTTCAACCTGCTCACCCACTAAGAACCTTGTGTCGCCCGCATCAAGAATTTTCACGCGGCGGAGCATTTGCCGAACGATTATCTCGATATGTTTGTCGTTAATTGACACACCCTGAAGTCGGTAAACCTCTTGAACTTCGTTAACAAGATATGCTGCCAATGCCGCATCCCCACGCACCTTTAATATGTCGTGCGGGTTAATTGGTCCATCCATAAGAGCCTCACCAGCTCTTACAAATTCGCCTTCTCTTACAGCAATATGCTTGCCTTTTGGAATCAAATACTCTTTGGACTCACCTATCTCTGGAGTCACAATAACTCTCTGTTTGCCCTTTAAGTCTTTACCAAAGCTCACATAGCCGTCGTCTTCAGTAATAATCGCTGCTTCCTTCGGCTTTCGAGCTTCAAATAACTCAGCAACCCTAGGAAGACCTCCAGTGATATCCCTTGTTTTACTTGTCTCTCGCTGAATTTTTGCAAGAACTTCTCCGGCGTGGATCTCCTGTCCTTCTGCTACAAGCAACTGAGCTCCAACTGGTATGATATAACGAACTGGAATATCTCGACCCGGAAGCTTCATTTCGTTCCCGTCCGCATCTGTTAAATATACGGTCGGTTTAATTTCGCTATCTTTACTTTCCGTGATCACGCGAGTTGAGAATCCAGATACGGGATCCACCTGCTCAACCATTGTGATACCTTCTTCGATGTCCTTGAAGTTGATACGACCCGACACTTCAGAAATGATCGGATTCGCATACGGATCCCATTCTGCAATGACAGTACCACGCTGAACGGTGTCGCCCTCTCGAACATTTATCATCGCTCCATAGACAATCTTGAAACGATCCCTTTCTCGGCCAGAGACATCAATCACAACTATTTCGCCGCTTCTATTCATAACGGTTAGCTTGCCATCTTTGTTATCAACAGCATGGATGTCTTTGAATTTTACAGTACCTTCGTGGCGGGCCTCATGGACGGACTGCTCAACAGCTCGGGTCGCCGTACCACCAAGGTGGAATGTTCTCATTGTCAACTGAGTGCCAGGCTCTCCGATCGACTGTGCAGCAATAATACCCACAGCCTCACCAAGATTGACCATGTTTCCTCTGGCCAAATCACGGCCATAACAATAAATGCAGACTCCGCCGCGAGTATTACAAGTAAGAACTGATCGAATCTCTACCTCTTCGATTCCAGTTTCTTCAATCCGGCTTACGTGATCTTCTCGGATCTCTTGATTTGCATTAACGATAACATCGTTGGTTACAGGGTCGAGAACTTCCTGTAGAGCCACGCGACCAAGAATTCTGTCGCCCAACGGCTGGATAATTTCGCCGCCCTCAAGTAGAGCAGATATCTTCATTCCCTCTGATGTCCCGCAGTCAGTCTCAATAACAATACTGTCTTGAGCAACGTCCACAAGTCTTCTTGTAAGGTATCCCGAGTTAGCCGTTTTCAAAGCCGTATCCGCAAGACCTTTTCGTGCTCCGTGAGTCGAGGTGAAGTACTGAAGAACTGACAGTCCCTCTCGAAAGTTAGCAGTAATCGGAGCCTCTATAATCTCCCCAGACGGTTTTGCCATCAATCCTCGCATACCAGCGAGCTGTCTGATCTGAGCGGCAGAACCCCGGGCCCCAGAGTCAGCCATGATAAAAATGGAGTTAAAGCTCGGGCCTTCTTCTTTTTTGCCAGCCACTTCGAAGGTTTGCTTTTCGATTCTCGACATCATTTCTTTGGCGACTCGATCACCCGTCTGTGCCCATAAGTCCACAACACGGTTATATCTTTCACCGTCGGTAAGAAGACCTTCATCGTATTGTCTCTGAAACTCTTTAACCTGAGTCTCTGTCTTTGAAATCATTGTCGCTTTGGTATCAGGTATCACCATGTCATCGATGCAAATGGATATCCCCGCTTTAGTTGAATAACGGAAACCAAGCTGCATGATTTTATCAGCAAGAAGCACAGTCGCCTTTGCTCCAGCAAGTCGGAATGAAATGTCCACAAGATTAGCGATCTGCTTCTTTGTCATGACCTGATTGACATGATCATAAGGAACATCATCAGGAACAATATCTGAAAGCAAAGCTCGCCCAACAGATGTGTCGTAGACCTTTCCCTTTATTCTGCATTTAACTGCTGCCTGAAGATCAACATGCCCATTTTCATAGGCGTATATGATTTCGTCTGTATTAGAAAATTTCTTATTAGTCCCAAGAGCGCCCGGGCGAATACGAGTCATCCAGTATATGCCCAAAACAATGTCTTGGCTCGGATTGATAATTGGCCTTCCATTTGCCGGGCTCAAGATGTTGTTTGTAGACATCATCAGAACGCGCGCTTCTACTTGAGCCTCAATCGAAAGAGGTACGTGAACCGCCATCTGGTCACCGTCGAAATCCGCGTTGAATGCCTGACACACAAGAGGATGTAGCTGAATAGCTTTACCTTCTAGTAGCACCGGTTCAAAGGCTTGAATTCCGAGTCTATGAAGAGTTGGCGCTCGGTTAAGTAGAACAGGGTGCTCTTTTACCACTTCAGAGAGAATGTCCCAAACTTCTACTTCTTCCATCTCCACCATTTTCTTCGCGAACTTGATGGTTGAGGCAAAACCCTTTTCTTCTAATTTATTGTAAACAAAAGGCTTAAAGAGTTCGAGTGCCATTTTCTTAGGAAGTCCGCACTGATGGAGCTTTAATGTAGGCCCTACGACAATAACCGAACGACCAGAGTAGTCCACACGCTTACCAAGAAGGTTCTGTCTAAAGCGCCCATGTTTGCCCTTCAGCATATCACTCAAAGAGCGTAGCGGACGTTTATTTGGACCGGTAAACGTTTTACCCCTTCGTCCATTATCAAAAAGAGCATCCACCGACTCCTGAAGCATACGCTTTTCGTTTCGAATAATGATACTTGGAGCACTTAGCTCTTGGAGCTTCTTTAAACGGTTATTTCGGTTAATTACGCGTCGATAAAGATCGTTAAGATCGGAGGTCGCAAATCGTCCGCCGTCCAAAGGCACAAGTGGTCGCAAGTCAGGTGGGATGACGGGAATCACATCAAGCATCATCCACTCGGGCTTGTTGATCGAATTTCTAAATGCCTCGACGACTTTCAGTCGCTTTGTCAGTTTTTTAATCTGGGCTTCCGAATTAGTTTGTTTAATCTCTAAACGAAGCTTACGCGAAAGGTATTCTGGATCCACTTTTCTGAGTAGTTCTCTGATCGCGTCTCCGCCCATTTCTGATTTGAAGTTCGGACCATATTCGCTGAGCGCTTGTTCGTACGCCTCTTCAGTCAGAACCTGCCCCTCTTGAAGAGCCGTTTCTACTGGATCAACTACGACGTAAGCCTCACAGTAGAGAATTCTCTCTACGTCTTTCAAAGTGAGATTGAGAAGGTTACCAATTCTGCTCGGTAGCGATCTCAAAAACCAAATGTGAGCTACAGGTGTTGCTAGCTCAATATGGCCCATGCGCTCTCGGCGAACTTTTGACTGCGTTACCTCTACTCCGCACTTTTCACAAACAACACCACGATATTTCATTCTCTTGTATTTGCCGCAAAGACACTCGTAGTCTTTAATTGGCCCAAAAATCTTTGCACAAAACAAACCATCACGCTCAGGTTTAAACGTCCGATAATTGATTGTCTCAGGCTTCTTCACTTCGCCGTGCGACCATTTTCTGATCATTTCAGGTGAAGCCAAGGAAATCCTTACCGAATTAAACGCTAGAGGATCCTTTGGCTTATCAAAAAAATTAAGAAGGTCTTTCAACTTAAATCTCCTATTTCGTACTCAATTCCTTTTAAAAACGCTAAGCACACTTACTGAAGGCCTTAACCACAAATGATCAAGGCCCTTTATACCGCTACTGCTCAAGCATCCGCGGAGCTTCAGTCAGAATATCTGACTCAATCATCTCCACATTCAGCGCCAAGCTTTGGAGTTCTTTTACTAGAACGTTAAACGACTCCGGCAGTCCTGGCTCTAATACATAATCACCCCTTACGATGCTCTCATACATTCTCGTTCTACCTGCAACGTCATCTGATTTGACGGTGAGGAATTCTTGAAGTGAATAAGCCGCACCATAGGCTTCGATGGCCCAAACTTCCATCTCTCCCAATCTCTGACCACCGAACTGAGCTTTACCACCCAGAGGCTGCTGAGAAACAAGCGAGTAAGGTCCAATCGATCGCGCATGAATTTTTTCTTCCACCAAGTGGTGAAGTTTCAACATGTACATCACTCCAACTGTAACAGGGTTTTCAAACGTCTCCCCTGTTCTTCCGTCAAAGAGAATTGTCTGTCCGCGCTTTGGAAGCCCAGCTTTTTCAAGAAGCCCCTTTATCTCTGCTTCTTCTGCCCCGTCAAAAACAGGGGTTGCCAGATGTACTCCGTCTTTGATGGATGTCTTAAACCTTTTAAAGCTCTCAGCATCCATCTCGGAAATCTTACCCTGCAAGTCTGAGTCATCAAAGATCGACTTCAATGTCTGCTTAGCCTGAGTAAAATCATTCGCTTTTAAATATTCTTCGATTTGCTTGCCAAGGTGACGTGCCGCCCAGCCTAGATGGGTTTCCAAAATCTGACCGATGTTCATTCGAGAAGGAACACCTAGGGGGTTTAGTACCATATCCACGGGCGTGCCGTCCGCTAAATATGGCATATCCTCCTCGGCCATAATCTTTGAGATCACGCCCTTGTTTCCGTGGCGTCCTGCAAACTTATCTCCGACCTGAAGCTTTCTCTTAATGGCGATATAAACTTTCACCATCTTGATAACACCCGGAGGTAACTCGTCACCCTTATTGAGACGCTCAATCTTTTCGTTAAATACCATGCGTATGGCTTCTAATTGATTGCGAGCGCCCTCGGCAATGCGGGTAACTTGGTATTCTAGGTCAGGCTCTAACGGTACATAACTTAAAAGCTCAAATGGTACAGCTTCTAAGTCCTCGCCAGTAATCGCCTGCCCTTTACTGAGAAGTTTCTCGGTCCCGTCTTCACTTAAAAGTATACCAGTCGTATTTTTCCCGACCAGAATTTCCTTAAGTTTATCAAGAGCGTTGTTTTTTATAACGTTTTGTTCGACAGCAAAGTCTTTCTCGAGCTTCTTCTTTTTGCTCTCGATAATTGCTTTCAAACGTTCGTCTTTGCCCGGACCTTCTCGGCTATAAACCTGCGCATCTATAATGGTTCCATAAACGCCCGACGGAACACGAAGTGAAGTGTCTCTCACATCGCCTGCCTTTTCTCCAAAGATAGCTCTTAAAAGTTTTTCTTCTGGAGAAAGTTGCGTCTCGCCTTTTGGTGTCACTTTACCAACAAGAATGTCGCCAGGTTTTACCTCGGCACCGATTCTTACAATACCGCTGGAATCGAGATCTTTAAGAGCCTCTTCGCCGACATTAGCAATATCACGAGAGATCTCTTCTTTACCTAGCTTCGTATCTCGAGCAATACATTCAAATTCTTCAATGTGTATAGAGGTAAATGTGTCTTCTTTAATCAACTTTTCAGATATCAAAATAGAGTCTTCGAAGTTATAGCCCATCCAAGGCATAAAGGCGACAAGCACGTTTTGACCTAGCGCCAATTCGCCGAGCTCCGTAGCCGGCCCGTCAGCGATGATATCGCCCGCTTTGACAACATCATTGTGCCTGACTATTGGCTTTTGATTAAAACAAGTATTCTGATTAGTTCGCTGATATTTGGTTAAATTGTAAATATCAACGTTAGCCCCTAGACCACCACCTTTTGCAAATCTTCGCACGACAATACGAGCAGCATCTAGTTCTTCGACGATACCATCGTGGGAGGCCACGACGCTCGTACCAGAATCTCTGGCTACAAGTCGCTCAACGCCGGTACCAACCAGAGGAGCTCGGTTTCTCAAAAGAGGCACCGCCTGGCGTTGCATGTTTGAACCCATCAAGGCTCGGTTAGCGTCATCGTGCTCAAGAAACGGAATCAAAGAAGCCGCAATAGATACTAGCTGACTTGGAGAAACGTCCATGAGAGTTACGCGATTCTTCTCAACAGTTTCATATTCTCCGTCCACTCGAACGTTAAATACATCGGCGGAGTCCGCATCTTCAAACTGGTCAACTTTCTCGGCTTGCGCAATAACGTGGCCTTGCTCTTCTAGAGCCGACAAATAGTTAATGTCCCGGGATACTGATCCGTTCTCAACTCGGCGATAAGGCGTCTCGATAAAACCGTACTGGTTAATGCGCGCATAAGTCGCTAGTGACGCAATCAAACCAATGTTCGGACCTTCTGGAGTTTCAATCGGACAGATACGACCGTAGTGAGTTGGATGTACGTCACGAACCTCAAAGCCCGCTCTATCTCTGGTCAATCCACCCGGTCCCAAAGCTGAAAGACGTCTTTTGTGGGTGATTTCTGAAAGAGGATTCGTTTGGTCCATAAACTGTGAAAGCTGACTGGATCCGAAAAACTCTTTCACAACGGCGTTGACGGGCTTCGCGTTCACAAGATCATGTGGCATCATCGTTTCGATATCTTGTATGCTCATTCTCTCGCGAATCGCTCGCTCCATTCGCACCAAACCTATGCGGTATTGGTTTTCTAAAAGCTCGCCGACGCTTCGAATTCGCCTGTTACCCAAATGATCGATATCATCGACTTGTCCCCGACCGTTTTTAAGGTCAATAAGCGTCTTAACAACACTGAGAATATCTTTCTCTGTCAGAGTCCTGTGAGTGAGAGGACACTCTTCTAGCGTTATACCAAAGCGATGATTAATTTTAAGCCTACCTACTTCGCTAAGGTCATAGGTTTCAGGATCAAAGAATAAGCGCCGAAAGTATTCCTGCGCAGCCTCGGGAGTTGGCGGCTCGCCTGGACGAAGGCGCTTATAAATTTCAACCAATGATTCTTCTTTGTTGTTTACTTTATCAACAAGCAGAGTGTTCCTGAGGTACGGTCCAACGGCCAAGCCATCAAAAAAGATAACTCTAAGTTCTTTGATCCCAGAGAGCCTGATCTTCTCGATCATATCAAGTGTGATATCTTCATTGGCCTCAGCGATCACTTCGCCTGTTTTTTTGTCGATTACGGCGCTGCCGGTGACTTTACCAACAAGATCTGCTTCGGTAATCTCGATCTCTTTTAGATCAATACTCTGAATCTTCTTAACTACAGCACGGGTGATACGTCGACCCTGCTTTACGATAACTTCGCCGCTAGCCGGATCTACTATATCTGCTAGGGCCTTCTGCCCTACCATTCTTTCGATAAAAAGTTCGCGGCGAACTTTTCCGTTCTTTTCTAAGGTTACTTTGTCCAAATCGTAAAAGTACTCAAGCAGCTGCTCCGCAGAGTAACCTAGCGATTTGAGGAGAATTGTCGCCGGAAATTTACGCCTTCGATCGATTCTAACGTGTAAAAGATCTTTTTGGTCAAATTCAAGATCCAACCAAGAACCTCGGTAAGGAATCACTCTGGCTGCATAGAGTAGCTTTCCGCCTGCGTGGGTTTTACCTTGATCGTGATCAAAGAAGACCCCCGGCGAGCGATGAAGTTGACTAACGACAACCCGCTCAGTTCCATTGATTATGAACGAACCATTGGTCGTCATAAGAGGAATTTCTCCGAGATAGATCTCTTGCTCTTTTACATCGCGAATGCTTTTTGCTTCTGTATGTTCATCAACGTCAAATACGATGAGTCGAAGGGTCACTTTAATAGGAGCGGCGAAAGTCATTCCTCTTTGGCGACATTCATCAACATCATACTTGGGCGGCTCTAGCACGTAGCCTACAAACTCTAAGCTGCAGGTCCCGTTGAAATTAGATATCGGAAATACCGATTTAAAAACGCCTTGCAGCCCCAGATCGGATCTACGGTCTGGATCTACATCCTTTTGAAGAAACTCTTCATAAGAGCGCTTTTGCAGCTCTATGAGGTTAGGAATGCTTAACACTTGCTTGTTTTTAGCGAAGTTTTGGCGAAAACGAAGATTCGAGGCGGTCAGAGGGGTCGACATTCACTCTCCTTAAAATGTCATGAAAATTAAATTGGGGACCTCTAAGATCCCCTTTCTAACCAGGCTTATAATTCGAGCACAGCCTACTTGATTTCGACTTTAGCTCCAGCAGCTTCAAGAGCTTTTTTGATCTTTTCAGCTTCGTCCTTAGCGACTCCTTCTTTAACAGCCTTAGGAGCAGCTTCCACAAGATCTTTTGCTTCCTTTAGGCCGAGTCCAGTAAGAGCGCGAACTTCTTTAATAACATTGATCTTGTTGGCTCCAGCATCTGCTAGAACAACATTGAACTCTGTCTTTTCTTCAACAGGTGCACCGACTGCGCCACCAGCTGCGGCCACAGCTACAGGAGCCGCTGCACTCACGCCCCACTTTTCTTCTAGAGTTTTGATCAAATTAGCAAGTTCGATAACTGGCATACTTGAAAGGTAATCAACGACTTGTTCTTGGTTAAGAGACATTTTTATCCTCCGATTTAAATTAACTAACAAACTTCTTCTTTAAACTTCATTGGCCTTTGTTTCAGCAAAGACCATTTGCCCACGATCTCAAGCTCCTTTGGAGTCTCGATACGCTGCCAACAATCGAGCAAAGCTCTCTGGAGCAGATGCCAACTGTCGTACAAACTTTTGCGATGGAGCTTGAAACAGCCCAAGCAATTGTGCACGCAGAACATCTTTGCCTGGAAGTGCCGCTAATTGCTTAACGCCTTCACCTGTCAGCTTAGCTCCGTCCATGTAACCCGACTTAAGTTGCAAGTGCTCAACGTCGCTTGCAAAGTCAGCGAGAGTTTTTGCGGGCTCATTGGCTTCGCCATAAGCAAAGACCACTGCATTTGTGCCAACAAAAGAATCCTCTAAGGCTGTTTTGATTCCCGGATGGTCGTTGAGCGCTAGCCTTGCAAGCGTATTACGAACAACCTTCATTTCAGAATCTACAGATCGCAACTTCTTACGAAGATTTGTGACCTGCTCGACGTTCATTCCTTTAAAATCAATAAGGAATGCCGCTTTAGCCTTGGAGAACTTCTCGGACAAGCCGCTGATTTGTTCTGTTTTTTCGGCTTTGTTCAATCAATTCCTCCTTTCTAAAAGTCGCGGAGTCGGCATGGCCACCCTCAGGATATCTGAAGATTTCTGCCCGTCTCGGAAGGCCACACCCTGAGAGATACTCTCCCCGGTGTACTTAAGCACTACGCACCTTCTGTCTCCGACCGCGATATTTCTATTTGAGTCCACCACTAAAAACTCTAGGCCCTTAATTGCTTTATCGCTCTCTGCCTGAAAAGCACCGGATCGCACTTTTCGGGCGATTGCTCCTCGCTCTGTGGCCGCCGAGCTTCTAAGATGGCTCTTAACTATTTTCAATAAACTACCTTTACCAGTTTTATCCAACTAAAGCCGAAGCTTTACTTGGATCCAATCGAACACCAGGTCCCATAGTGGAGGCCACTGTGAGTCCACGAAGGTAAATACCCTTGCTGGTGCTCGGCTTTGCTTTCACAACCGCATTAAGAAGAGTCATGAAGTTAGCATGTAACTTGTCATATCCCATGGTCTTTCTTCCGATTGTGGCATGAAGGTTCCCAAACTTATCTACTCGGAAGGAAAGTTTTCCCTTCTTTTCTGCTGAAACGGCCTGACCGACGTCAAAAGTGACGGTGCCCAATTTAGGATTCGGCATGAGTCCGCGGGGCCCAAGTATTTTGGCTACCTTCATAGAAACAGTCGCCATCATATCAGGCGTTGAAATAACTTTATCAAAATCCAGCCAACCACCTTGAATCTTTTCAATCAAATCGTCGGCTCCAACAAAATCAGCTCCCGCCTCTTTTGCTTCGTTCTCTTTTGGACCCTTGGCAAACACAAGCACACGCACTGTCTTCCCTAGGCCATTTGGAAGAGAAACCGCTCCGCGAACCTGTTGGTCTGACTGCTTAGGGTCAACTCCCAAGTTGAACGCAACATCGATGCTCTCATCGAATTTGGCCAGCGCCGATTCGATAGCCAGTTTCAACCCATCAGCTGGGTCATATTTTTTTTGCCGATCAATTGTTGATACAGCAGCTTTATATCTTTTTCCTGTAGGCATTTCTTACTCCTTTTCTCAATCGGCGATTTCAAGTCCCATAGACTTGGCCGTACCTTCCACTTGGCGAGCCGCTGCTTCTACCGTGTGGCAATTGAGATCGGGCATTTTCACTTCGGCAATCTTGTTAATTATTGCTTTGGAAACCTTACCGATCTTGTCCTTCTGAGGCATTTTAGATCCGCTCTGTATCTTCATTTCCTGTTTAAGCAGCACAGATACTGGAGGCGTCTTTGTCACGAAGGTAAACGATCGGTCCTGGTACACCGTAATAATCACAGGGATTACGGTGTCTCCTGACTTTTGGGTTCTTGCATTGAACTGCTTACAGAACTCCATAATGTTTACCCCATGCTGACCGAGCGCCGGTCCAACGGGAGGCGCTGGATTTGCCTTCCCTGCCGGTATCTGAAGCTTGATGTAGCCCGTTACTTTTTTAGCCATACCCGCTCCTCATTTCATGGGTCAATAATTCCGACGAAGTCTTCAAAAACTAAACTAGCTTTTTTCAACCTGTACGAAATCTAATTCAACTGGCGTAGGTCTTCCAAAAATAGAAACCAACACCTTAACTTTTCCTTTTTCTAGATTAAGCTCTTCAACCGTTCCATTGAAGTTGCTGAAAGGTCCATCAATCACTCTCACGTTTTCACCCTCAGAGAAATTCACCTTAGGGCGTGGTCGTTCAGCGCCAACTTCCATCTGCTTAGTAATTCGTTCCACTTCATGCGGAGGAACTGGGGTCGGACGCGTCCGATCTCCGCCAATGAAGCCCGTCACCTTATTTACGGAACGCACCATATGCCACGTTTCATCATTTAGAAACATTTCGACAAAAATGTATCCCGGAAAGAACTTCCGAGACGTCATCTTCTTCTGCCCCTTCACGAGCTGAACCACATTCTCAGAAGGCACTAGAATTTGTCCGAAAAAATCGCCCATAGAAGTTTGACGGATTTTTTCTTCAAGGCCTGCCTTGGCTTTTGATTCACACCCAGAAAGAGTGTTGACGATATACCATTTCTTTTCCACGAGATACTGCCCTCAGAAAATTTGCTAAAGCGACAACATATAGTTGATAAATTGCCCAGATACAAAGTCAAAAATACCTAAAATGACTCCTGAAATAATTACCATGATACAAACTGCTACCGTCATAGCCACAGTGTCTCTTCGCGACGGCCAAACTACCTTTTTCACCTCAACAACAACTTCTTCTGCCCATGTTTGAAAGCCCTTGCGGAGATATAGCCCCGCGAACATGCTCAAACCCGCAACCACTGGAATGCCATGGCGCACGAAGTCATTCGAGAGCCATCTTGCTACGACGCCAAATGTTCCGGCAGCTGTTTGAAGCAACGAAAACACTGTGTACGCCACCATAATTGAGAAAAGAGCCAAACTTATGGTTATCGCTTTCTGATTATTCTCTTCCATACCATCCTCTATAATTTGGCAGGGCAGGAGGGATTCGAACCCACAACAAACGGATTTGGAGTCCGTTGCTCTACCAATTGGAGCTACTGCCCTAAAAAGGCTTTACGCACAAAAGGGCCTCCACACTGGAAGCCCTTTTTCAGAAAAATATCTGTCAAAAATTACTCGATAATCTCAGTAACAACACCTGCTCCAACAGTTCTTCCACCTTCGCGGATTGCGAATCGTAGCTCTTTTTCCATAGCAATTGGAGCAATCAACTCAACATCCATCTCGGTTCTGTCACCAGGCATAACCATCTCAGTTCCCTGCTTTAAAGTTACAACGCCTGTGACGTCTGTTGTTCTGAAGTAAAACTGAGGCCGGTAACCATTAAAAAATGGCGTGTGCCGCCCACCCTCTTCTTTTGTAAGAATATAGGCTTCTGCCTTAAACCTCTTGTGCGGTGTGATTGTGCCGGGTTGAGCTAATACTTGTCCGCGCTCAACATCTTCTTTCTTAGTTCCACGAAGTAGACAACCCACGTTGTCGCCAGCCTCACCTTGATCAAGAAGTTTACGGAACATCTCAACGCCAGTAACTGTCGTTTTAGTAGTTGGTCTTAGGCCGACAATTTCTACTTCTGAGTTAACTTTGATAATACCACGCTCAACACGTCCGGTTACCACTGTTCCTCGACCCTGAATAGAGAAAACATCTTCAATTGGCATAAGGAAGGGCTTATCCGTCGCACGAGCCGGCTGGGGGATATAAGCATCTACAGCTTCCATCAATTTCAATATTGAAGCAGAGCCAATTTCTGAACTGTCGCCTTCAAGTGCCTTTAAGGCTGAACCACGGATGATGGGAATGTCGTCGCCTGGGAATTCGTATTTGCTAAGAAGTTCGCGAACCTCTAACTCAACAAGATCCAAAAGTTCAGCGTCGTCGACCATGTCGACTTTATTCATAAAAACACAAATGGCAGGAACACCAACCTGACGAGCCAAAAGAATGTGCTCGCGAGTTTGAGGCATTGGACCATCGGCCGCAGAAACAACCAGAATTCCGCCGTCCATCTGCGCAGCACCAGTAATCATGTTTTTAACGTAGTCAGCGTGACCCGGGCAATCGACGTGAGCATAGTGGCGATTTTTAGTTCTGTATTCAACGTGCGAAGTTGAAATCGTAATTCCACGAGCTTTTTCTTCTGGTGCCTTGTCAATCTGATCGTACGCCATCGCAGTTGCACCACCAGCCTCTGCAAGCACCTTTGTGATTGCTGCAGTTAGCGTTGTCTTACCATGATCCACGTGTCCGATTGTACCTATGTTACAATGGGGTAAGCTTCGATCAAATTTCTCTTTTGCCATTTCCTTGTCCTCCTAAGTCTACGTTCCTATTTTACTCAGGCATTCTTTCTCACTTCAAAGTTCAGAATGCGCTTCAATTCTTATGCACATTTTTAATTGTACTAACTAACCAATTTCAATCCCGGGCTTCCATCTTGGGCCACTAAATTTTAAGCTGGAGCCCACGACGAGATTTGAACCCGTGACCTCACCCTTACCAAGGGTGTGCTCTACCCCTGAGCTACGTGGGCCCAAAATTTGGAGCACCAAAATTGGAGCGGGAGACGAGGCTCGAACCCGCAACCCTCAGCTTGGAAGGCTGATGCTCTACCAATTGAGCTACTCCCGCCCACGAAGCGACCCATGTTAATCGCGAAATCAAACGCATACAACAGTTATTCCTTGGTAAATTAGAAATTCCTTTAAGCATCATTTTTATGGATAGGTGCAACACTGATAAAAATTGAAGCAAAGTGGCACATTCCCGAGCTTTGCAGATTGCGAAATGGCGTCATCCGACCAGGATGGGAGGACAGGCGTTTCAAACTAGGGAATGACGTCAGTGAAGCCAGGATGGCTGAACAGTCATTCCCTGAAAGAAAACGCAGCAATATGGAAAGAAATCTTTCAGAGATATCCATTGCAAAACCACGAAATGCCGTCAGCTGACCAGGATGGGAAGGTAGGCATTTCGGAAAATAGCATCTGAGTCGATGGTTTTAAATTTTAAAACACACTTTCAGGACGAAGTGGTGGAGAGAGAAGGATTCGAACCTTCGTAGGCATAAGCCGGCAGATTTACAGTCTGCTCCCTTTGGCCACTCGGGCATCTCTCCAGAAAAAAATGGAGCTGGCTATGGGACTCGAACCCGCAACCTGCTGATTACAAATCAGCTGCTCTGCCAATTGAGCTAAGCCAGCATTTATCTCTTTAGACCGAAGTTCGATTTTCTACTTGGAGTCCAGCACAGAGTCAACGAATTCACCACAGAGCCAATTGCCGCGCAAAATTAAATACTCAGCTTAACTCGGTGCTGTCTCTGGGTTTCTGCCAGCGCTACGGCACAAGCGACTGAGGCGTTTAAACTGTGGTGCCCAACCTTCTGTGGGATCTTGACGAGCTCGTCGCAGGCCTTTGCTACCGGCTTTCTCATACCGCTACTTTCTGATCCGACAACCCAAATAACTTTACGAGGTAGATCCATTTGCCAAAGCTCTGTTTTGGAATCTCCTTCAAGTCCGAGAATCCAGTACCCGGCTTCTCTCATTTGTTGGACAAAAGCTAACAGCGACTGGACAGTTATCACGGGAACGTGTTCCGTTCCGCCGGAGGCCACTTTGTGCACGACTGGAGTTAATTCCACACTACGGTGCGAAGGAATAATCAGCGCCGTCGCTCCCAAAAGCCACGCTGTTCGAAGTATGGCTCCTAAATTTTGCGGATCTTCAATTTCATCGAGCGCTAATAAAACGGCAGACTCGAAACCTTCAAGCTCCGTCATAGAAATCTCCGGACGCCGACCAAGCCCAACGGCAATGTTCTGATGTCTTGATGCCAATTGTGAAAGCACCGTCTCTTGAACCTGCTTGACGACCTCGCCAAAACGTACCCCTAGGGCGTCCTTAAACGCCCTTACAAACTGCGGCTCATGAAACTGAGCTCCCGTTACGTAAACAGCTTGCACCCAATCAGGATGTGCCTTCACGGCCTCAAGCGAGGCATGCCAGCCCACGGCAATGCGATCATGTTGCGCCAGAAGGCCCGAACGTCCTCGTGAGCCTCGGGAAGATTCTTTTGCACCAAATTCTTTCGAGGCTGGCCCCCTACCCGGGCTTTTCAGTGAGCCTTGGCCTTGAGCAAAACCCGCGGCGTGAGAGCGTTTACCGTTTGCACCTCTACCGGGCTTAGCGGGTCTTAAGCTATCCTTTTTCGAAGCTCGCTCTGGCCGCTGGGTGTTTTTTTCTGATCTGTTTCTTTTTGCTCGTCCATTCATAAGTTTGGTTGTCCAGTCCTAGTCTTTAATTTGTAGGCTCATTTATCCTAAAGGCTCATTTACCCTGTAAGGCTCAATTATCCAAGCTAGCCAAAATCTCACGAAGCGTCTCGGTGGGCTCACTGGCTTCGATAATTGCCCGACCAATCACCAATGCGTCAGATCCATTTTTCAAAGCTTCAAGTGGAGTGCTTGTGCGACGCTGATCGCTACCTCCGCTCGAACTCGTGCGTGGTGTGGAACGTGCAGAGTTTCCACGCGATTGATCGCCAGCACTGCCGACCCAGCGGATACCAGGTGTTACGAGAAACGCATCTCTACTCAGGGACTTAATGCTCTTAACTTCATGGGCCGAGCAGACTAAACCGGAGAGGCCAAAATGAAGCCAGCGCCGCGACAATGCAGAAACTTGCTCGCCCACGCCCGCTCGAATCCCCGTGTCGTGGAGGTCCTTTTCTGAAAAACTTGTCAAAACGGTTACGCCAAGAATTTTTGCAAATGGTTTTGAAACTTGGATTTCTTTCTCGAGTGTATTTAGCGCCTCAAGCGTCATCTCATTGTTTGCAGCATGCACTGTCACCCACGTCGCCCCAGCCTCAAAAGCTGCTCGTACCGACTCTACGGTTGTCGAAGGAATATCGAAATACTTGCAGTCGAAAAATAAGGGCACTTGAGTCGCCCAATCTTTAATAAGCTCTTTTTCGAGTGTCATTAAAAGACGAGGTCCGATCTTTACACACCCAACAGAATCTGCGAGCTGCTGGAACAGCCTCTGCGCCAGCCCAACCTCTGACACGTCGAGTGCTAAAACAATAGGATTCTTCAGTTCACTAAAGGTACTCACTACCATCCCTTCAATTTCTCGTAAAAATTTAGATACCGGCAAAAGAAACTTCCCGCATCTAAAAAGTTATCGATCGACCTAAACTCGTTTCGTGCGACCTCTACGAGGATTTTGTTTAAGGTCTTCGAGTTCTCCGAGAACAGATTCAACAGCTTCATCAATTTTCAAAATTGTCTTGGTTTTGGTGACCCGGTCTACGAGCTCTACTTCGCCATTGGTAAATCCTTTTTTACCCACAGTGAGCCTGAGCGGCATCCCTATTAGGTCGGCATCTTTGAATTTGACTCCGGGTCGCTCGTCTCTGTCGTCGACAAGTACGGTGAACCCTTGAGCTTCAATTTTTGAAACAGACTCGAGTGTCCATCTTCGAAGTTCCTCATCAGAGGGATCGAGCAAACAAACGTGCAGTTTGTAGGGCGCCACAGGGAAGGGCCACAAAATCCCGTCGGCATCAAAGTTTTGCTCGACACTTGCTTGCAAAGTGCGTGTCACCCCAATGCCGTAACAACCCATTTCAAGAGGATGAGATTGACCTTCTTTAGACAAAAAGACTGCATTCATGGCTTTTGAGTACTTGGTTCCTAAATAAAATACGTGTCCGACTTCGATGCCTCGAAGAGATTTGTAACTGCCGCCAGAAGGGCATATATCGCCATCGACAGCATTCCTTAAATCAAGAAATTCGGCGACGGCAAAATCGCCTCGCAAGTGACTAACACTCTTTAGGTGGTAGTCATCTTCATTGGCCCCAACCACGTAGTCGTTCATCGGCTCTACCGAATAGTCCGCATAAACAGATATATTCAAGCCGACGGGGCCACAACTGCCCGGCAATGCGCCGCTCAAAGCTTTCACTTCTTCGGCCGTTGCGAGCTGAGGATCTTCTTGCCAATTTAGTTGCGATTTAAGCTTAATCAAATTGAGTTCGTGATCCCCCCTCAACAAGATGCAGGCAAACTTTTCGCTGGGGCCTTTAACAAAAAGAGTTTTTATTAAATCTTTGGGCATCAAATTAAGGGACCGCGCTAACTCCTCTATAGTTCGCAGTCCTGGCGTTGAAAATTTCTCAGGTTTTTTATTGGCGTTTTCACTGAGCCACGATTTTGCTTCGCTGTTAATAACGTCTTCACCAATAGCGCCTTCACGGTGACTCCTTAGAAGCGGAGCAATCTCAACGTTGGCGGCAAAATCTACCTGATCAGACACCATAATTTGATCTTCACCAGCATCCGCAAGGAGTTGAAATTCATGCGTGCGACTGCCGCCAATAGAGCCCGCGTCTGCGCTAACGATTCGATATTCCAGGCCTAAACGATCGAAGATCTTTTGATAGGCTCCGTACATTTTTTCATACGCACCGATGGCTCCCTTTTCATCTGCGTGAAAACTGTAGGCGTCCTTCATTATGAACTCTCGCCCCCTCATCAAACCAAAACGAGGCCGAATTTCATCACGGTATTTTGTTTGAATCTGAAAGAGATGAACAGGTAGGTTTCGATAACTCTGAATATCTTTTCTTATTAAATCTGTAATAACTTCTTCGTGTGTACCGCCAAGACAAAAGCTGTGACCATTTCTGTTCTTGAACTTTAGCAAAAGATCGCCCATTTCCGACCAACGATTCGTCTCTTGCCAAAGCTCCGCTGGCTGCACCATAGGCATAAAAACTTCGTCATACCCGATCGCCGTCAACTCTTCGCGAACAATTGCTTCGATGTTTCGAATTGCTCTAACAGCTAACGGAGCCAATGTGTATATTCCAGGCGCGACTTTTTTGATAAACCCCGCGCGAGTCAGGAGCTTATGGCTCACAATCTCAGCATCTTGAGGTGCTTCTTTTAAAGTGTAAATGTAAGACTGAGTCCAAAGCACTTGGTATCCTCGCAATCATTGACCTTGTTTATTCGGTGCCGTTCGTTATCTCCCGTTAAGGTGCATTTGGTGCTCTATCGCCTTCTCTATCGAGCTTGGCCTCAATACCATATGCCTTTATTTTTCTGTGCAGGTGACTTCTCTCAAGTCCTATCAGTTCGGCCGTTCTACTGACGTTCCCAGAGTTCTCAAGAAGCTTTCTTTGTATATACTCACGTTCGAACTGGGCTCGCGCCAACTTGAAATTTGCTGCCTTAAAAGCAGCGTTGAGTGGGTTAATATCTTGATCGTCTTTTAATCCAGCGAGTTCTAAATCTTCCACTTTCATTTCGTCGCCAGGGATCAAGATGTAAAGCCTTTCAATGAAATTGCGTAGTTCTAGTATGTTTCCTGGCCATCCATAGCCGCGCAATTTCTCCATCGCTGGCTGGTCAAATGTTTTGAGCCCGAATGAACTCGATTTTGCAAAGGCATCGGAAAAGTGCATAACAAGGCTGGCAATATCTTCTGGCCTCTTTCTTAAAGGTAGCAAATGCACAGAGTTGACCAAGAGTGGCTCTATGTTCACCCAGTGCTCGTGAAGCTTTTGTTGTAATTCCTCGCGAGAAAGCGAGGTGCTGACGACTATTCTTGTATCGACTCCCTGCCTCTCCGTGGCACCAACCTTTTGAAATGTCGAAGTCTTTGCGTAGTCGGCAAGCATTTGAAGCGCGACCTCAGAGAGCTGATCGAAGTCTTCTATATAGAGTGTGCCCTTATGGGCCAGTTCAACTAGCCCCTTTCTCACGCTCTGCAAACCGACCACAGCTCCTCTGTCTGCTCCGAACAGCTCAATTGTTTGAAGCTCAGTCGGCACAGACTGCACAGGCATTTCTACATAGGCTTGAGACGCTCGATCTCCGAGATAATGAAGGTTTTGGGCAACCAAGCGCTTTCCGCTTCCCATTTCACCGACTAAGCATACAGGGTTCCGGGTGGGCGCCAATTGAGCTAATTTGGCCTTAAGTTCAATAGTAAATCGACTCTCACCAACTATTGCGACGCTTTGCCTAAGGCGTCCAAGCAACGAAACCTTTTCGTCACGCTCTTTTTGATAATTTAGAATGTTAGAAACTAAAATAAGAATGCGCTCTATCGAAATCGGTTTCTCAACGAAATCCCAGGCTCCCATTTTAGTAGCACGAACTGCCGTTTCGATAGTTCCATGGCCCGACATCATGATGCATTCCAGATTGGGGTGCGAAGACTTGAGTCTTCCCAAAACCTGAATTCCATCAAGGCGACCTGGCATCCAAATATCTAGAAGCACCACTTGGGGATGAAACCCTTTTGCCAGCTGCAAAGCCTCTTCGCCATTTGTTGCCTTTGCGACTTCAAATCCCTCGTCAAGCAAATGGTCTGCGAGCACCGAAAGTATCGCGTCCTCATCGTCGACAATCATTATTCTGTTCTTCTCACTATGCATTCGGGTCTCCTTCAGTTCGGCCCTGAACAAACACGCTAGATCTCAAGTCTCTAACAGGAATCTCAATAACAAACTTTGTACCTTGAGGCGAGTTCGAAAAAGCCCGAATAAAGCCGTTGTGATCGTCCACGTTTCTTTTAACTATGGCCAAGCCTAACCCCGTCCCCGTCTTTTTGGTGCTAAAGTAGGGTTCAAAGACTCTTTCTCTCACGGTCGCGGTCATGCCGCACCCATTATCTACGACCTCAATGCGAACCAATGCGAGACTGGGGTCGTAGTGGGTCGAAATTTCTATATAGGGGATTTCGCACTCTTCTGAACATGCTGCCACTGAATTTTCTAGTAGATTACCGACAATCCTTTTCATTTGATCAGCGTCAAAAGAAAAAATCGGCAACTTTTCATCAAATTTAAGCCGAAACTCAATGTCTTTATGAGCCGTCTTATAAAGAATGCCGACTTGGCTCAACACTTTGTTGAGATCACCTGGTGTGGGTTTTGATTGGGGTAGACGTGCAAAACTATTGAATTCGTTAACTAAGTTTTTCAGGTCGTCTACCTGGTCGATAATCGTAGCAATGCATTGTTTGAAGGCGGGATCAGTGATGTCGTCGGCAAACTTCTTTTCTAACCGCTGTGCGGAGAGTTTAATGGGAGTCAGAGGATTTTTGATCTCGTGAGCAATCCGCCGAGCCACCTCTCGCCATGCGGCAGCTCTTTGGGCGTTCACCATCATCGTCATATCATCAAACAAGAAAACAAACCCCAAGTCCTTACCTTGCTCATCGAGCAGAAGACTAGCCGTCACCTGAAAGAAACTCGTGCCACCATCAATCGTCAGCTGAATTTCTTTTTGTAGGTTAGGTATTCGGTGAGTCTTAAGTGTGTTAATAACGCTTTCAAACGTAGAAAGGTGTTCGCCGCTTAAAAACTCGCGAATTTCTTTGCCAATAAATTTTTCTGCCTCAATTTTTAGCAGCTGACTTGCGTGCCGGTTTATCGTGCTAATCTGACCATTACGATTTACAGAAACGACTCCTGCGCTGACGTTTCGAAGAATGACTCCCATATAACGGGAATGCTCATCGAGCGTCGCGAGAGTTTCCTTTAGGTCCACAGTCATTGTGTTAAAGCTTTCAACAAGCTGATTAATTTCTAGACTTCCTGACTCCAAGTCGACAGGGGAGTACTTGCCGCGAGAGATTTGCCTGGCCGCTTTGGCAAGCTTCTCGAGCGGGGTCGAAAGTTGGCGGGCTAAATGAAAGCCCAACCAAGTCGCCGCAAAAACAATGACCAACGTCATCAGCACAAGAACTATCGTGTAAATGGATTTAAGCGGGTACTCCAGCGGGTTAACGTTCCTCAGCTCTTCATAAGCTGCCGCTACGTCATCCATTTTGGTAATTAAAGACAGGGGTACAAAGCTTGAAACAACGATGGCCCCTCCGCTTAAGACGGGCACGATCACCCGCACTAAGTTGCCTTCACCAAAGTGATGGATCGTTGAGGCTTCAATTTTTTCGGAAATCCCCTTTTCGAGAAACTCTAGGCTAACATTGGGAACCTCGCCTATATTCTGCTCTTCTGAAACGCTCACCATTCGGTTTTTCAAGAGATCTGGATAAAACTCCACTGCATCCAAGCTATATTGCTTTTTTGAGTACTCTAGCAATTTGCGAATAGAAGTATTGCCCTTAGAGCGCACATCGTTTGCTACTCGATGAGCAAAATGGTAGTTACGTCTTTTGGCCTGAAGGTAATAGGAGTTCGTCACTTCTAACGAATCTTTTAAAACTCCCGCCATTTTGACGCTAAACCATTTGTCAAAACTGCTATTTATATAAAAGACCGAGATTGAAAACATCAGGAGCGTCGGAATAATACTAAAAGCCAAGAATGCTACGACGAGCTTACCCTTGATGGTGGCCCCAATGAGCTGCCCAGGGGTCTCCACAAAAACCTTTACAACGTTTCGAAAGATGAGAAATAGAAGAAAAAGCAGAAGGATGATATTAAAGTTAACGAGGCCGAAGAAAAAGACGGAGTGAACAAATGGCAGCTGCTGGCTGATGTTAGCAAGTCGAAACTCGACCCAGGTGAGCGCCACAAATACGATGGCGGCTGTCACCGCAATAAATATTTCTCTTTTACGCTTTCTTGTCTCTTTGGCTTCCAATCTCACCTTCTCTTACGCTCACTGTAGGGGATTTTCGGCCATCGAGCATCTGGAAAAACTCAAGGCTATTTGGCATATCCGAGGCAGCCTCTATCGATGGCCCTATGTGAACCCTATTTTTTCGAGTTTCAAAACTTAAGCGAAAGCATGGCTAGGCAAGCTTGGGCCGCTGATGCTCCGACATTACCGTGTCGCCCCCCGGCCCTTTCGAAAGCCTGCTCGAAGTCCTCCGTTGTAAGGACGCCAAAAGCTACTGGCTTAGATTCATCAAGAGAAACTCTCAAGCAACCCTCTTGGGCCGCTTTGCAAACATAGTCGTAGTGGGTCGTCTCGCCGCGGATAATACAACCAAGGGCAACGACTCCATCGGCCCCTGCCTTCAAAGCGAGACTCGCTGCGAGCGGCAGTTCAAAAGCACCAGGAACTTTTTGAACTATCGGCTTCACTTCCCGCGATTTAAGTTCACTTAATGCCCCTTCTAGAAGGCGCTCAGTTATTTTTGAATTGAATTCGGCAACGACGATTGTGATTTTCATATCGGGAACCTACCAAGTTTGCGAGCCAGTGGCTAGTGCCAGAATCAGTAGGGGTTGTTGCCATTTCATTGAACCGAACGAAGCTCAGCTTGTAGCACCAAATGGCAACAGCCTTAATAGGGTACCGATTCAACGATTTCGATTCCATAGCCCTCAATGCCGGCTCGAGGGGATGGGTGATTGGTAAGGAGTCGAATTTTTCGAGCCCCCAGATTCCTAAGAATCTGCGCGCCAATTCCGTAGTCGCGATCATCACGCCTCAAGCTCAACGATTCCACCGACTGATTGTTTTGATTGGCCCAATCAAATTTTTGAGGGGTATCCAGATAAAGTAAAACTCCGGGAGGCCTCATACAAAGTTGCTTCCAACATTCTAAAAGCGAGGAGCCGCCTTTTACCTGAGCGAGTCCCATGAGATCGCGCACCAAATTGCGGGCCTCTACCCTCACACTCACAACTGGAGTCTCTTCCGCATCTATGGTACCCGGGCCCGCTATATTACCAATTTGAAGGGCATAGTGCTCTCGATCGTCTATTTTGCTGCGAAAGACATGTAGCCAAGCCGGATGTTTTGAACTTTCATCAATCGGAATTCGTGCAACCGCCTCGACAAGAGACTCTTGCTTGAGCCGAAACTCGATGAGGTCAGCAATTGCGCCGATCTTGATGTCGTGGCTTTTAGCGAACTCACAAAGTTCGTCAAACCGAGACATAGTTCCATCAGGGTTCATTATTTCGCAAATCACTGCAGCCGGATTCAGATCGGCAAGTCTGCAGATATCCACGCTGGCCTCTGTGTGACCAGCTCGCTTGAGGACGCCACCTTGAACCGCCTTAATAGGAAACACATGTCCTGGAGAAATAATGTCAGTTGGCTGGGCTTCTGGGTGACACGCTACCTGTATCGTGTGAGCTCGATCACGAGCGGATATACCAGTCGATATACCTGTCGCCGCTTCAATGCTCACGGTGAACGCTGTCCGATTGGGAGAGGCATTCGAGCCATCAGAAACCATCTGAGGAAGTCTAAGACGTTGGACTTGCACTTCTGTCAAACTGAGACAAATGAGTCCGCGCGCCTCTTTTGCCATAAAATTGATTTTTTCTGGGGTGGCGAACTGTGCCGCAAGAATAATATCCCCTTCGTTCTCACGGTCTTCATCATCAACCAAGATCACCATACGACCTTGTCGAATTTCATCTATCAATTCAGGGATCGATGCCAATCTAGTTTGGTTTGACGTTTCCAAGCTCATACTGCCTCAAATAAAATTTTGCCATGGTATCGAATTCGAGATTGACCAGGTCTCCCATGACCAATGTCGATAAGTTCGTCCGAATAATTGTTTCAGGAATTAAACCCACTTCAATTGTTTCATCATTAGCTTTGTTTACAGTTAAGCTCACCCCATTAATGGCGATCGACCCTTTTAACCAGACCATACGCCGAAATTCTTTGGGCACAGCTACTTCAATTCTAATAAAATCAGCTGTCCGTATGACGCCCACAACAAGACCTGCGCAGTCCACATGGCCCGTCACCGAGTGACCGTGAATTCGATCTGAAACCTTCAGTGATCTTTCTATGTTCAAGCGCGAACCCTTTGAAAGTATCTGGGGCCACCGAGTCACTTCGCAAGTCTCAGCGCCAACAGTAAAAGCTAGCTCACTCGAAGTAAAATTTTCTAGAGTGAGGCAAACCCCGTTTACGCAAATGGAATCTCCGGCCTTGATGTCATCAAATCCATCAGGCCTCTCTAATATCAAGTTGTGCGAAGTCTTCTCAAGATTAACAGATACGACTTGGGAGACGCGTTCTATGATTCCAGAAAACAATTTCAGCCTCTCATTTGAGTGTCAAGAAACAGCTCTTTATCCTGCAGCCCCTAAACGACACCAGTCGGAAGTTTTTAGCTTAGGACCTTCGGCTTACGTAAGCTATTCTTCGTACAGACCTACGTCAACAAAAGCAGGACAAGAGACCTGCCACTCGACTGGCGGAAGGGCCAAATCTAGCAAACCCAGACTGGATAAGGGTCTAAAGCCGCTGTTCATACCGTCAAGAAACCGTCGCACCTGACGAAAAATTGTGTGTCGAGAATAAAACAATTTGGCTCGGATGCCACCCCAAGAAAAATGGAATTAGGGGAATTCACGGGAGGTGAAATGACGACTAACGGAGGTTAACAATGGGAATGAGAATTTCGACTAACATGGCATCTATCAATGCCCAGAGAAACTTGTCGACTAGCCAAATGAAGATTAGTGACAGTTACTCTAAACTATCGAGTGGAAGCAGAATCAACAAATCTGCTGACGACGCGGCTGGACTCGCGATTAGCGAAACAATCCAGTCACAAATCAGATCAACGAGACAAGCTAACCGAAACGCCAATGACGGTATCTCTTTGATTCAAGTTGCTGAGGGTGGTTTGAACGAAATTTCAAACATCGTCACACGCCTTAGAGAGCTAGGCATCCAGGCGGCCTCTGATACAGTGAGCGATCGCGAGCGCGGGTTCATCAACAAAGAGGTTGCCCAGCTTAAAAACGAGGCTCAACGTATTGCCACAGTGACAAAGTGGGGAGAAACGGGCCTACTCGATGGATCTTCACCATCTTATGACTTTCAAATTGGCATAAACAACGATGACTTCCAAGATCGTATTAGCTTCAACGCTGGCGAAAATACCGCCACAATTGACGCTCTTGGTTTGGCAGACGTCGATTACTCTCAGAAAGAGGGAGCTCAAACGGCGCTTTCTAACCTTGACGAAGCGATCAACCGAGTCAACGACATGAGATCCAATCTCGGAGCTCTTCAAAACAGAATGAATTCTACAATTTCAAATTTGACAATTGCAGAAGAAAATATGAGTGCTGCCAATAGCCGAATCCGTGATACAGACGTTGCCGATACTACTGCTGCTCTAGCAAAGAACAACATCTTGTTACAGGCCGGTTTGAGCACCTTGGCACAAGCCAATCAAACTCCTGGTTACGCACTAAAGCTTCTCGGCTAACGGATGTGGCCGCAGAAAGGGTGGGGGCTCTGACACCTGGGATTTACTTCAAGCATAGCCTCACCCCCCTCCGTCGTTGTTAGCATCCAGTCTCCGGTTGAAATGCCGGAGACTCCTAGTTGGGGTGCAACCGACGAAAAACCCGGAGCGGCCACAGACTTTTTGCTCTTACTACGCTCTGTCACCTTTCGCTTTGTTTCTTTTCTCTCAGTTTATTTTGTCTCAAATAAGCGCATTGGTGAACCCAACTTAAAAATCACTGCAAGTTTCAAATTTGAACTTCACTTCAACCTCGCACAAAAGTTAAACTTCGTATGAGTTCATCTGCGACGGATGCCTTATCCCTCGATTTTCGCATTTTATGTGATCACTTTTTTCCATTTCGATGTCGATGGCTTGACGAAATAATTTACTTTCTTAAACTCAAAAAAATTGTATAAGTTTTATTCAATAATTTCAATATGTTAGCCTTAAGTTTGAGTTTTCTTCACCCGAAGAGTTATCTACACTCACTAGAGTCATGGGGGAACTATGAAATCCTTGGTTAAATATCACTTAATGGTTATGTCATTAGCCTCTTTGACTTTGTTGGGGTGTGGTAAAGGATTTCAAATTGGAAGCTCCTTAGATCAACAGACAAACCATTCCAACGCGGGGTCAGGTACACCTGAAGGGCCCTGCATAACAGACTGTGGCGGCCCCACCATAGAAGAAGAAAGAGCTGCTGCTAAAGCAGAGCTACAAGCAACTATTAGTGGGTCCGCATTTGATGGAGCCATGTCCGTAGATCTAGATTGGATCACTAAGTCTTTGGTCATCATTGTTCCTCTACCAGGCATCGATCCACTAATGGAAGTGCTCGAAGGCAATGTGCCGGGTTTGTCGGACGCCTTCTATACATTTAAGAGGGATGCGACTGGCAACTGGAGATACGAAGTTCACATTCCCCTTAATAAAGTACTAGGCCCTGTCGATCCAGCAGAAAGTAAAAAACTGCCAAATGGGGATGCACTTCCTGGAGTTCCAGGTGGTGAGCTGCCTGAGGTTGCATTTTCCGTTAAGGGAAGCAAAAACAATTGGAGTATTTTCCTGTACGCAGGCTCGGATGCTGCCGCAGTTTTTATACCAACTCCCTTCTTCAACCCTACGCTCCAACTCACCTTTCCTCTAAGAAACTCCGAAAAAACGAGAACGGTGGGATACTTTTCTACCATTCCTAAAAAAGGGACTGCAAATCCGCCACCAGTTAATCAATCAGGCGGGTTCTACGTATCTGTCGCAATCCCCGCTGACCTTGCGCGCTGGATCGACGATCTTCGTTAAAAACAAGTGCTGAAGGCATATTAAAACTGCCTTTAGCTAGGCCAAGCGCAACGCCCCTCGAGGAATCTCCAAATATTCACTAGCCTATCGGAAATAAATTGCCATAGTCTTTTAAGATCCGTAACTATTAGGAGTGATTTAAATCTCGTTTTTTGAGAAGGGGAACATATGGCAAAAAAGAAGAAGGCGACTAAAAAATCGACTAAAAAGAGTGCGAAGACATCCGCTAAAAAGGCGACAGCCAAAAAAGTGACCAAGAAGAACATCAAAAAGTCCGCAAAAAAAGCGACTAAAAAGGCGACTGCAAAGACCGCAACTAAAAAGACTACTTCGAAGAAAGCAACTAAGAAAGTAGCTAAAAAGACAACTAAGAAAGCAACTGCAAAGACCGCGACAAAAAAGGCGACAACGAAAAAAGCGACAAAGAAAGCCGCAAGTCCTAAGTCGCCCACTAAAAGCAAATTCCAGAAACCCACTGTCCCATCAATCGAAGAGATTGTTCTTAACAAAGGAAGTATCGCACCGAGTTCCAATCCATTTTCGGCGAGTGCGGGAGTCATTGACCCAATGGATGACGAAGAGAATCTTGAAGCCTATAGCGAAGACGATGAAAACAGTGAAGACGGTTCTTTCGAAGGCATATCAGATATTGAGTCTGATGATTTTGAGGATCTCGATGACGACGACTTAGCTGTTGAAGACGAAGAGGAAGAAGACGACGGCACCGGCTTGTTTTGATCTTTTATCGTTAATTGTCTGTCTAAGTAAAAAAAGCGGGCTGTAGCTCGCTTTTTTTGTTTTCAGGTATCACTTTCGAAAAATAACTTCCTACAAAGTTTTCGAAAGTGCGAGCGAGGCGGTCAGCGCACTCGCACTGCTCATATAAACGCCAGGTTACGAGCAGAAAAGTAAGCGCAGATCGAGAGGAGCGAGGCGTGGTAATCCCACGTCGCAGCGATCTTGAGATCGAGCATTGCTTTTCTGCGACGTAAGATGGCGTTTATAACTTATTTGATTTTGGTATGGACAGAATAATTATCAAACTCCCCATACTCATGAAGCTTATTATAGAGAGTTTTAATGGTTACTCCCAAAGCTTGAGCAGCACGGGTTTTGTTGCCGTGAAAATGCCTGAGGGCTTGGATGATATAACGTCTTTCAAGCTCATAAAGCGAAATTGAAGGATCGTATTCATTATCTAGCCATCTCTGCTCTGGGTTTTTGATATTGTCTGGAACATCACCAGGCATAATCATATGGCCGTCGGCAAGAATTTGAATTCTTTCGCAGACGTTTTGAAGTTCGCGAATGTTACCTGGCCACTCGTAAGATACGATCATTTCCATCGCTTCATCGCTCACTTCATGACCACGATTCAAATGGCGGTTTTGACTGTTCATTAAAAAGTGGCGCACAAGAACAGGAATATCTTCTTTTCTTCTACGTAAAGGAGGAACACTTACAGAAATGGTATTGATACGGTAATAGAGATCTTCTCTAAAATTTCCTTTAGGAACTTCAGTTTCTAGATCTCGATTCGTTGCACTTACCAAGCGAATATCTACTTGAATCGGCTCTTTACCGCCAACTCGATACACTTCACCTTCTTGAATAAATCTAAGAAGTTTTGCCTGCATTCCTGGTGAGAGCTCTCCGATCTCATCTAAAAAGAGAGTTCCGCCATCTGCAACTTCTGCCAAACCTATTTTGCGGTTGTAGGCTCCTGTAAAGGCTCCTTTTTCGTGACCAAAAAGCTCACTCTCTAAGAGAGTTTCTCTGAGGGCACCGCAGTTAATTGCCACAAAGGGCTTAGTTCTGCGAGAACTTCTCTCATGAATGGCTTTGGCCACCAATTCTTTACCCGTACCGCTTTCACCCAGAATCAATACTGTGGCTTGTGTCGCTGCCACACGGTCGACCATCTTCATCAGCTGGTCCATGATTGGCGATCGGTAAATAATTTGGACGGCTCCGCCTTCGGATTTTGCTCTTTGCGTCTGTCCGCTAGTTGGTAAGATTACTTCTGTGTCACCCATACGTTCTACCTCATTTGGCTCATTTTGATACTTTGCGTTAGACGCAATGTATCACTATTGATGTAATTTCTGCAAGATTCTTTTTTCAGAGCAAAATGAAATTAGTAAATGAGCTCTCAAGGTGTAAAAGATATCGACAAAAGCAAAGTTAGACAAGCGGCTTTATTTTTAGCCGTTAAGTATTTGATATTACAGCGTTTAAACAAAACTAATACTGCTCAAAGTTGCCGCGCTTACGGTTCCGATCTGGGGTTTTTCTTAGAGATGGGAAATATCTACACCCTTCACCGTGAGCACATAGAAAACCCCCATGTTAGCTCCAAAGACACTCCGACTAAGAGTCAGAATATGGCCTCCACCTACGATATACCTGCGCTTTCGCTCTATTTGGATGGCCGTATCCGGGAATGCCTACCCGCCTGGGGCCGCCTAGAGCCATCGTCTCGGCAGCGCAAGTTTGTTGTGATTAAGGGGTTCCTGAGCTGGCTGAGGGAGCAATCCCTCTATAATGGCAGTTCATATAGACTTCTGAGAGCTCCTAAAGTTAACTTGCCTATCCCGCGCATACTGACCGTCGATGAGGCGATTAAAATTTTGAAGCTGCTGGACTCTTGGCCGCCTAAAAACCTTCCAAATAAAAAGATTCAGTACGCGAAAGAGGCTAAACTGCTGTTTTTGCTGATGTACGGAGCGGGCCTAAGGGTATCAGAAGCCCTTAGCCTGAAATGGAACCATATAAGAAGTCAGGAGATGCGAATTTTAGGTAAGGGCCAAAAATCAAGAGTGGTTTGGACCCCGAGAATCTTAAGCGAATACTTGAGGAGCCTCAGAGAGACCAGCCTGGGATCTGAGGTGTTTCAACATAAGCTGACTCAGCAGTCAGCTTATAGGCGGATTCAATGGCTCGCGAAAGAATGCCAGTTAACTCGCCCGCTACATCCCCACGCTCTTAGACATTCATACGCTACTCATATACTAGGGAGCGGCGGCGACTTAAGGACTCTACAAGATCTCCTTGGGCACGCTTCTTTGACGACCACCCAGCGCTACACTCACCTAACGACCGATGATTTAGGTAGAACACTTGAAAAACATCATCCGCTAGGGAATGCCAAAAAGAAGTAGAGAGTGTGGTTAAATCTCCAGTTGAAATTGAAACGAGGGAGATTCACCAGTGGTTCGGTGCCTATTGAATTAGAAATAAGTGATCGATTACCCAGTCAGCCACGGAAAGAAGGCCGCCAGATACCATTCAGACAATTTATCCCCACCGAGCAGAAATAGAACTCCGGCAATTGCTATGTATGGTCCGAAGGGAATTACGGTTTTCATATTGCCTTTGTTGGCTACAACGATGGAGAGGCCTACTAGGCTGCCTAATACACTTGAAACCAATATGATGAACGGTACAGCTGTCCACCCCAACACGGCACCAAGCCATGCAAGTAGTTTAATATCACCGCCGCCCATACCCTCTTCTTTTCTCACGAGCCAGTACGTGTAAGCTGTAAGCCACAAAAAGCCGCCGCCGACTAAAGCGCCCCCAAAAGCATCCATGAATTCTCTCTCTGGATTAAGAGCTGCTCCGGCAAGCCCTAGCGCCAATCCCCCCAAAGAAAAAATGTCAGGAATCAAAAAGGTGTCTAAGTCGACGAAAGAAATAACGACAAGTCCAAACACGAGCACTAGTGCTTCTAGAGTAAACCAAGATACCCCGTACCTCTGCACGACAAAAAAGAAGAGAATTCCCGTTAGCAGCTCAACCAAGGGATACCTGATTGAAATCCTTTGTGTGCAACCACGACATTTGCCGCGCAATATGATCCAAGAAATTACCGGTATATTATCGTACCAGGCCACTTGCATTTTACAATTCGGACAGCGACTCCGTGGTGTGATAACGCTCTCTCCTTTGGGCCATCGGTAAATGAAAACGTTCGCAAAGCTTCCTAGCAAAAGCCCTAAGACTCCAGCCCCCACGGCGAGCACTATTAAATCATCCATCGCTTAAAGCCTTTTTCAAAAAATGGTTGGCTTGGTAAAAATTCCTTGAAATTGCTCGTTCAAATGTGGTGAGAAGGAAAATTTTGACTCCCCAATCGTGAATCAAACGAAGTCCTTCCTGGCAAAAACAATCGCCGCAAGCGAAAGGAACAAAATGCTCCACGAAGAGGCGTAGACCGTTCCCCAGAGCACTTGATCAAGGCCAATATGATCTAGGTAAATAACATGATCTCGCCAGTTAAGCCTTTCAAGGTTCGGTAGAAGTTTGACAGCCGACTTACCAAAAGTTGCAAATAATCCTGATGGGCTTTGGCTTGCAAAAAATTCTAAACTATCCAGCCAATGCCCTATTAAGAAGAAAGCGATTGAAAAACTGACTGCTAAAATTGGCTTTGTAAACATGCCGAATAATAGCGTCATCGCCAAGAGAATGCTCGCCTCTAAAAAGATACCCCATAGTGCATAGAATAGGTTTTCGTGAATTTTCCCGCCTAGCAAAAGAAAGATTAACAAGAAAACCAATGACAGGCCTAGCACGACGACGGCAACAACAGAAATTAGACCTAAAAACTTACCCACTAGAAATGTTGCTCGTCCGATTGCCCGCGAAAGCAACGTTAGCACGGTTTGCTTTTCAATCTCTCTAAAAACCAGGGAGGAGCCCACAAAGACGGCAAGCGCACAAGCGCTAAACTGAATTCCTGCAAGACCGAAGTTTGTTGATATTCTTAGCTGTTCAGCAAACGATAGCTGCCCCACCGCAACACTAAAACCAATAAGCAACAGACAAAATATGATTAAACTATAGAGAATTCTATCTCGAATGATCTCTCTGAATGTGTTGGTGCAAATTGCAATCAATGGTCTCAAGGCGACTTCCTCAAATCTAGTTGGATGCTTTCTCTACTTGTTCTTGGGATCCTTTTCGAGACATCTCAATAAATAACTCTTCGAGAGATGGCCTCTCGGCGATCACTTCGATAATCTGAGCCTGGGAATCTAGCAGGTCTCTCATTCTTTTCTGCAAATGGTGTTGATCGACAACTCGCTCACTCTGCGGAGAGGAGTCTTTGATTGAAACCAAACGGTAGCCCGCTTGCGCGCGCTTAAGAAGGTCCTGTGTCGATCCTGAGTACTTCACTTCGCCTTTAACTAAAATGACTAACTCGTCACAAAGAGTTTCCACATCGTGAAGCAAGTGACTACTAAAAAAGATGGTCGCCCCCCGTTTACGGCAATCCTTGATAATTTCTGCGACCGTCCTTCTGCCATCAGGATCTAAACCTGTCATCGGCTCATCGAGTATGACAAAATCGGGATCATGTATCAGCGCTTGTGCAATACCTATTCGCTGAAGCATGCCCTTAGAATACTTTCTCAGAGGTCGGTCAGCCGCATGGGGCAGTTCAACCTTTTCTAAAAGAGTTTGTATGCGCTTACGTAGGTTTGGGCCTCTCTTTAAGCCACTTAGGTCGGCGTAAAACTGCAAGAATTCTGTGCCTGTTAAATATTCGTAAAAGTAGGGTCGCTCCGGGAGAAAGCCGATTCTCTTCTTCACTTCATTCGAAAGGGGTTTGCCACCAAAGTAGGTGATCTCACCCGCATCGGGATAAATTAATCCGAGAATATTTTTGATTGAAGTGGTTTTGCCCGAGCCATTGGCTCCTAGAAAACCCGTAATCGAACCCTCTTTGACCCGAAAAGAAACATCCTTCACGGCATAGTGTGGCTTCGCCCAAAACTGGTTCTTAAATCTTTTTGTTAATCCTGAAACATCCAATATCACAGAGTGATATTACCGAAAATTTTGCCTAACGTGTGTATATGATTTACCGACAACAGGAAGAGCTAGACGAAGGGCCAAAGCTTCATTTTGAAAAGATGAGCTATTAAGGGCAATTGATCACCTTGAGAAAGCGAATCTTAAGAGGTATCCCAGCGAGGAAGACCAATGTGAAGCGAGAAATTAGAATCAAAAACCTAAAAAGTTAAAATTCTAAATGGACTTGAGATAGCTCGAAGGTACGGGCTTCTGTGCGTGAGTGGAAGTAAGGCGCAAACCAAGCCTCTCAACCATTCGGCGAACCGGATCATACTGGGCGCTAGTTGCAAGTTTCATTTCAGAAACATTGAACCACTTTTTAAGGAGATTTCCCTCAGGGGCATTGGCCAGATCAATAAAACTATACATAAGAGTATGCGTGAGCTGGGGATCAGAATCGTAAAAATCTTGTCTTACAACAAATGGATCATTTGGAATTGGTTCACTGAGCCACAACTTGCGAAACTTCTTAAGACCATACTTAGTGAGAGCACTGTTGGAGCCAGACTCATTGTCCGAGAAGACAGCTATCGCATCTACCTCACCCTTTTTTAACATCTCAACAGACAAATCGTGGCTTCCCGAAAATACCTGCTTTTTAAAATCTCTGGCAGGGTCTATCCCAAGCTCACCTAATTTCACCATCGGGTACAGATATCCCGAAGTCGACTTCTCATCAACGAAGGCGACTTTTTTACCCTTAAGATCTTTAAGAGACTTTATGCCGCTGCCTTCCCTCACCGCAACGAGCGAATAGTAATAGGGCGTGGCCCAAACTTTCTTCAATAAAACTTTCGCGTTTGCTTCTTTCTCAGCAAAAACAAATGTCATAGCCGTAAAAAAGGCAAAGTCGATTTTCTTTTCACTCATGGCGTTGATGAGACCTTGATAATCCTCAGAAATGTAGGGCTCCACTTTGATACCCAAACTTATGCTCAGCCGTTTGGCAAAAGCCTCTGAGCTCACTCTTAGCTTCTCTGGATTCTCACCTGGAATAAACCCAATTCGTATGGACTGAGTCGGATTCGATCGAAATGGTTGCTGATCTTTTTGTCGGACTGCGAAGTAGACTGCAAGACTCAATGAAACCAATACTAGGAAGATTGAACTAAATCGAATGTGGAGTGACTTTCTCATCTCCCCTCCTTCGTGCCAATACGATTTCAACACGAATGAACATATTAAACAAGCTTAAGCTTACTGGAGTGAAGAAACCGATACCTCGTTGTTAAAACTTCTTTTAATAGCCATAACGAAAGCTTCTGCCGCATCACTTTCAGTTATACACGGTATAAAGAAGTCTATGCAGCTACGTCTAATACTGAAGCTGTCCTCGATGGATTGCCTTCCTGACGTCGTGTTAAACACCAACACGACAGAACCAGATCTAATTCGATCTACACAGTGAGGCCGGCCTTCTCTCACTCTACGGATATTTTCAACTTCAATATCATTGGCCGCTAAAAACGATGCAGTTCCAGATGTCGCCGAAAAGGTAAAACCCAGTTCGCGAAGTTGTTTTACTAGTGGCAAAAAGAAGGCTTTATCTTTATCTCTCACAGAACAAAAAACTTCCCCCGGTTTTGGAAGTCTCATTTGACTCGAAATACACGCTTTAAGAAGCGCTTCGGAGTAATCCTTCCCGCGTCCCATAGACTCTCCGGTCGATTTCATCTCCGGCCCCAGAATGGAGTCTGCCTCTGAAAACTTCTTAAAGGGAAGCACGACACCTTTCACACAGACATCTTTCATGTTCTTCCAGTCTGGTATATTTGGCCGAGATTCTCCCATCATGGCACCTACGGCAAGGTCCACCAGTCTCAATCCTGTAGCCTTTGAAACAAATGGCGCAGACCGTGAGCTTCTCGGATTTGCTTCTAGAAGGTAAACTTCATCCTTCTTTATAGCCAACTGAAGATTCAAATGGCCAATAACCCCAAGACGACTGCCGAGTTCTGCACTCATCTGCTCCACTCGTGCTAAAGTCTCAGGTTTAAGCCTCTGAGGTGGTAAAACTCCCATGCTATCTCCACTGTGCACACCAGCTGCCTCGATATGCTCTACAACTCCGCCAATCACTTGCCAGTTACCTCCGCACACCAAATCGACGTCAACTTCAAGAGCCCCAGCTAAAAATTCGTCAATAAGAATGGGATTACGCTCACTCACCACGTGGCCGTGTCTTTCAAAATACCGCTCCAGATCTGACTCGTTCTCAACAACTTCCATTCGCCTACCACCCAGTACAAAACTGGGTCTACAAACTACTGGGAATCCAATTTGACTGACGGCTCTCTGTGCACCCTCAAAGGTGTCTGCCGTTTTTGCCTCTGGGATTTTGAAACCATATTCTCTACAAAGAGTCACAAACTGCGATCTATCTTCGGCGCGATCCATTGCTTCGACAGAGCTACCTAAAATTTCGTGACCCATCTGAGTCAGCGGACTCGCTAGAGAAATACTTGTTTGCCCCCCCCACTGAGCCACAAACTTTCTAGAGCCAATCCAGCCCATGACGGCCGCTACTCTCTCTGACGTTAATGGCTCAAAAAACAAGTAATTTGCTGTATCGTAATCTGTAGACACTGTCTCTGGATTCGAATTAATCATAACAACTTGGTGACCACGTCTTCGCAAAGACCAGACTCCTCTTACACAACTGTAATCAAATTCAATCCCTTGTCCGATTCTGTTGGGCCCGCTGCCTATGACTGTTATAGGAGCCGAAGCGCTAACAAATGAAGGGGCCATCTCACTGAAACTGATGCGATTTCCCCAATAGGTGGAGTAAAAATAAGGCGTCGTCGATTCAAACTCTCCCGCACAGGTATCAACCCGGTAGAACGCAGGTTCAATATTCAAACTTTTCCTTTGCCTGAGGACTTCCTCTTCGCTTAGCTTTGTGATGTCGGCAATCAGAGCGTCTGAGTACCCAAATCTTTTAGCGCGACGCAAGAGTTCTTCATCGAGCTGAGAAGTACTCGAAAGTTCCCTTTCTACTTCCATAATTCTTTGAAACTGATCCAAATACCATGGCGTTATTTGCGTAAGTTCATAAATTCTTGCAATCGACCAACCGCTTCGAAGCGCTTCGAACAAATAAAACAAACGTTTACTTGAAGGATAGGCCAGCTTATCTTCTGAGAGATCTGCTTCGCCAGGTTTAATGATCTCTCGGTTTTCTAAAGACTCAGTCGCCTTCATAAATGCTTCACAGAAAGTGCGGCCGATGCCCATGACTTCTCCAACGCTCTTCATCTGTGTTGTGAGTTGGTCCTTTACGCCCGCGAACTTTTCGAAATTGAATTTGGGGATTTTCACGACTACATAGTCTAGCGCGGGCTCGTAACAGCAAGGTGTTGTTCCGGTAATGTCATTTGTAATCTCATCGAGGTGATATCCTACAGCTACGAGCGCGGCTATTTTTGCGATCGGAAACCCCGTCGCTTTGCTAGCTAACGCCGAAGACCTGCTCACCCTGGGATTCATTTCGATGACCACCCGCTCGTGACTATCTGGATGAACCGCAAACTGGATGTTTGCGCCTCCCGTTTCAATTCCGACTGCCTCAGTGATTCTGCGAGCTTCATCTCTCATATCTTGGTAATGAAAGTCACTCAATGTCTGCTGAGGCGCTACAGTGACGCTATCGCCTGTGTGGACACCACATGGATCGATATTTTCGATGGAGCAAACAACAACAAATGTACCCCGGGCGTCACGCATTATCTCTAGTTCAAATTCTTTCCAGCCTAGTATACTTTCTTCAACCTGCACTTCGTTTGTTGGACTTTCGCTAAGTGCTCTTTGTAGCATCTCTCTATATTCGTCTAAAGAATAAGCTATACCGCCGCCGCCGCCGCCGAGGGTGTAATTAGGCCGAAGTATTATCGGCATACCGAGGAGTTGCCCTTTTTCTACGCCGTCCTCGAAGCTTTTAACCATATAACTTCGCGTCGTTCGTCCGCCCACTTCTCGCACAAGCTCAGAGAACAGCGAGCGATCCTCGGCGCGCCGAATAATGTCTGCGGATGTTCCTAGTAATTTTACCGAAAACTCCTGAAGCACTTGTGCTTTATCAAGAGCCAATGCTGCATTGAGGGCTGTTTGCCCCCCCAAAGTGGGAATGAGCGCATCAGGCCGCTCCTTTTCAATAACGGCCTTCAAATAAGGAACTTCTAAAGGCTCAATATAAGTTCGCGTAGCTACCTCGGGATCAGTCATGATTGTCGCGGGGTTAGAATTGACAAGAACGACCTCGTAACCTTCGTTCATCAATGCTTTACAGGCCTGTGTGCCTGAGTAGTCGAATTCGCAGGCCTGCCCGATAACAATCGGACCGCTACCCAAAATCATGATTTTTTTTATGTCCTGACGCTTTGGCATTGGATCACCTAAATCTTAAGTTTCGATTCGTTCGTATAAAGATACTCAATTCGAATATGCTTATACTGTTCGTAGCGGTACCTCATCTTTAGAAGTCGAAACATCAAAAGTTCTTTTTGATTCTCATCCAAATGAATCACCTTTTTTATTTCTTTCAAAATAAACTTCGTGGCCTCCACGGGGTGAAAACAAAAACCTCTTGCGAACACATAAGTGTCCTCGTAAGGAACAATTCGCGCTTCGAATATTTCGTCTACGGTAAAACCTGCACTGACTACGGAATTTTTCAGCGTGATCTTTTCACGTTTGAAAAGGTCTCTGCACGTAACTTCTCTACCCTTAATCTTGATAAACTCAAACAGGCTATGTCGAGTTTTTGCCAGGTTTTCAAATAGGGGTCTTTCTGATTCAGAAATTTCAAAACTCTCCAAAGGAGCCTGAACGACCAAGTGACTGGGAGTGAGGTGATAGTCATTCAACTCGCGAGAAAACAAAAACCAATCTAGAAACTGAGCCATTCGCAAATCAAAAAGTCCCGAGTGGTCATCCACTAAACCTGATTGCTCAAAAAATTCCTTTTTCGCCTGCCTCACTTCACTGTCAAATTTCTCTGAAGTAAAATACTGCATCATTCTTTCAATCAATGGGTCATAGAGGCTTGGTTGCTCCAAATCAGTCGTCATTTCAGCATTCTTTCGAAAAAATAATTAAAAAGCGCTCTAGCCTCGTTCGGACCAGGCGAACTTTCAGGATGAAACTGAACACTCATGCAGTTCAATGCTTTGCATGCGATTCCCGCGACAGTTTTATCGTTAAGATTTCGGTGAGTAACGATCACATCTTTGGGAAGAGTTTCTTCAACAATGGCGTAGCCATGATTCTGACTAGAAACGTACACCTGCCCGAGAATCTCGTCTTCGATAGGGTGATTGGCTCCGCGATGACCAAATTTCAGCTTGAAAGTTTTAGCCCCAAGCGCCAAACCCAATACCTGGTGGCCCATACAAATACCGAACATGGGAAGTCTACCCAGCAAAGACTTTACAGTCTCAACGCCCTTTTTGACGTCTGCCGGGTCTCCTGGGCCATTGCTCAGTACTACCCCGTCGAAGTGAACTAGTTGATCCGCATCGGTCCAAGAAGGAAAAACAGAAACTTCGCGACTATGCTGTTTCACGAGGTTTAAGATGTTCGATTTGCATCCAAAATCGAGCAGCGCGATGGTAGGACCTGCCGGCTTCAAGCCCGCGACGCGAAGCTCTTCTTTTACGCAGACCTGGCGAGTCCAATCTGAAGCTACGACTTTATTCTTGCTAATTAGTTCTAAACCCAAAGTTAGCGCCTCTTCTTGAGTCTCGGCATCGAGCGCAGCTCCCCAAGTTGTTCCTCTTTGCCTTAAGTAAAGCACCAAGCTTCGCGTGTCCAGGCCATCGATTACAGCTATGGATTGATTCGTCAAAATTTCGCTCCAGCTACGATCCCGGTCGGAGTTTTGAATATCTAAACAGACAAATCCTTTGATGTGAAAGTTTTCCGATTGGCGCGTTTCTGGAACGACGCCATAGTTGCCTTGCATCGGCGCCGTCATCACAACTATCTGATTCAAGTACGACGGGTCTGTAGCGATTTCCTCGTAGCCGGAGTGGCTCGTATTAAAGACCAGCTCCCCGACTGAAGCAGCTCCGCCTACCCAATAGCCCTCGAAAACCTCTCGGGTTTCGAGCACCACAAAACCTTTTCTTCGTATTCTATCCATTGGTTAATTCTTCTTTAATTCACAGTTATTCAAGCAGCCATTCTAAAGTCCCAACCCTTATGTGTATACCTCTATTGACCATTTTTAAGACAAGGTTTTTCGGGTAGCTTTTTATGCTTATTGCAAACTCATCACCCCAGCCAATCGGGCCTGGATGCAAAATCCAGTGTCGGTTCTTAAACTGAGCGAGATCGTCCGAAGTAATTTGAATCTCATCAATCTGTTGGCGGTTGATAGAAAATTCGTCGCTCATTCTCTCCCGCTGGATTCTCAGTCCTATCACTGCGTCTGCCCAGTCTAAGGCCTCCTTTTTATCAGAAAACGCATCATAGCCTGCGGTAAGCGGTTCTAAACCTTTAAATGTAAGTGTAGCCGCGCGAGCTCCCAGTTTCTCACAGAGAAGCGATGTGGAGTTAAAAACCCGACTGTTTGCACAATCCCCGACAAATAAGATTTTGGCTCCACTCAGCGTCAACACTTCAGAGAGCGTAAAGGCATTAATGAGGGCTTGAGTGGGATGCTCGTTTGTTCCGTCTCCTGCATTGATGACAGGACACTCTGCGACCGACGCCAAGTATTTGAGGTGATCCGATGAAGAGCAGCGGAGTGTTATCACATCGGGCTTCATCGCTGCCAAGACAGATAGGGTATCTTCGACGCTCTCGCCCTTATCAAGACTACTGTAGCTTTTTGAAATCTCAGTGACGTGGATACCCATTCTCTGAGCCGCTAGGGAGAAGCTGGCTTTCGTTCTTGTGCTGGATTCTAAAAATATATTTAACAATACTTTATCTGAATGCTTGGCGTGACTGCCTCCACTACTCAAAGAACGCAGTGCCCTTCCGAGTATCCAATTAACATCGGCATTGTTAAGATCAGAGACCGAGAGAAGTCGGCGCGGGACTGACATTGCTGACAATGCTATAGATGCCAAAAATCACTGTCAATGAATCGGCTTGAACAATCTTTCCCACCGCACCGCAGGCAAACCAAACTGTTTTCTCTCCCAATCGAGAGAGAACCACACAATAGTCGCACGACCAGATATCCAATCGAGGGGAATAGGTCCCCAGTCTCTGGAATCTTCATAAATCGTGCGGTTATCACTCAGAATAAAAACGTGACCCTTGGGCACAATCATCTCTTCTAAGTTATCTAGAGAACTCCCTTTTGGCATAACTACGGAGTAGCCTCCGTGTTCTTGCGGCACCTCACTTCGAATGGGGCCAAACAGAGATCCCCTATCAGCTCCCCCGTCAATTGATTCGCTGTTGAGTATGACTGCGCCATCCCTCAGTTCCACACGGTCTCCCTCTACCGCGATGATTCTCTTCAGAAAAAGTGAATCTTTGGAATCCGGAGAGCGCACGACAACCACCTCGCCTCTTGAGGGTTTTTTGTTTCTTCCGATCTTTCGGTCCAAAAAAGGAACTTCAAGCCCATAGGGAATTTTGTAAGTAAACAAGAAATCGCCAGGTTCTACTGCTGGGTACATTGTGGGGGAAGGCATTTTGTAGACAGTCAGTATGAACTGTCTAACCCCGAAAGCTAAGATTATAGCAATGAGTACCGTTTCTAAGTGATCCTTAATATAGCGCCACATTGCTTAGTTTACTCGATTGTGTCGAAAAAGCGATTCCATCGTAGAGTCAACGGGTTGCATAAGAACGAAAGCACAGGAAGTGTTTCTTCGCAGCTTAACCAGACAAACATTGCGCGCCCAAGTACATTCTCTGTCGGCACAAAGCCCCACTCCCGGCTGTCATTGGAATTGTCGCGGTTGTCGCCCATAACCAAAAGCTTGTCTTCGGGGATGACCACTTCGCCGCCAGTACCTTGATGGTATTGCCCCCGTCGCAGCAACACTGAGTGTGGATGTTCACCCAAAACTTCTTCGAAGTGAACGAAGTCGTCTTTGGTACCGATCTGAAGATCTTTGTCGCGAACCCACTCAAGAGCATCGGGGTCAGATGGAGCCCGTACTTCGACTTCTTCACCATTAATAACTAATTTGCCGTCTTCGTATTCTACCCTGTCGCCAGGCACTCCCACGACCCGTTTGATAAAGAAAGTTCCCTCTTCGATAGGAAATCTAAATACTATGACCTCGCCCCTTGTGGGCTCGCGGAATTCAGCAATCCAGGTCTTTGAAAACGGAACGCGAATACCGTAAATGAGTTTATTCACAAATATATGGTCTCTAATGAGAAGAGTGGGAAGCATGCTCCCAGATGGAATCACGTAGGCTTCAACGAAGAGCCACCTGATAAAAAGAGCAATTCCTACAGCTAAAACAAGTGAGCCAAAGCCTTCTGTCCATGTGCCTTTTTTTGACTTCTGATCTGACTTCTGATCCTTGTTTGCATTCGCCATGTTGCCTGCCCTTCTATCTAATATTAATACGAGTACGCCAGCTAGCCCAAATTCAACTCTTTGGCTAGAGACGTTTCTTCTTAAATTGTAACCTTAACTTATACTAAACCTAGGCTCAAAAATACAAGGTTCTTAGAGGTCATACCCAGATTATTACTATCCTTCAACCTTGAGAATCGCCAAAAAAGCCTCCTGAGGCACTTCGACAGAACCTATTTGCTTCATGCGCTTTTTGCCCTCTTTCTGACGCTCCAAAAGTTTTCGTTTACGCGAGATATCGCCGCCATAACACTTTGCAGTTACATCTTTTCGAAGTGCGCTAACCGTTTCGCGAGCAACAACCTTCGAGCCGACGGCGGCTTGGATAGCAACTTGAAACTGTTGCTTAGGTATCAGCTCTTTCATTTTTTTTGTAAGATCGCGCCCCAGAGTCTGGACTCGGCTTCGATGAACAATGCATGAAAGTGCATCCACCGAGTCGCCATTGATGAGGATATCTAACTTTACCAAATCTGACTCAACGAAGTCCATAAATTCGTAATCGAGAGACGCGTATCCTTTAGAAATCGACTTTAAGCGATCATAGAAATCCATGACCATTTCACTTAGCGGCAATCGATATTCAATAATCACCTTTTTATCGGTCACAAACTCCATTTTCTGCTGAACACCTCGCTTGTCTTCACAAAGCTTTAGTATGCCGCCAATATAGTCGTCTGGTGTATGTATAGTTGCTTTAATAAACGGCTCTTCCAATCTATCTATCTTGGAAGGGTCGGGCAAAGAAGACGGGTTTTCTAAGCGCTTCATTTCGCCGCTAGTACTATATACGTGGTAAACCACCGATGGCGCCGTTGTCAGCAGATTAAGATTAAACTCCCGCTCAAGTCTCTCTTGAACAATATCCATGTGAAGAAGACCTAAGTATCCACAGCGAAATCCAAACCCCAAAGCGATACTTGTCTCCGGCTCAAACGTTAGGCTGCTGTCATTGAGACTCAGTTTTTCAAGAGCATCTCTTAAATTATCATAGTCCGATGACTCTATCGGGAAAATTCCAGAGAAAACCATTGGCTTGACGTTTTTGAAACCCGGAAGCGCATGTTCAGCAGGTTTCTTTTCAAAAGTGATAGTGTCGCCGACTTTTACGTCTTTAATTGTTTTAATTCCGCAAACAACAAAGCCTACTTCGCCCACTGAGAGACTTTTCATCTTTACTGCAAAGGGAGTGAAGACACCTAACTCGAGCACTTCATAAGAAGTCTTTGTCGACATCAGTCGAATCTTGTCTCCAATCTTTACTGCGCCATCAACAACACGACAAAGAATCACCACTCCACGATACGGATCAAACCAGGAGTCGAACACGAGTGCTCGAAGTGTTTCATCGATAGCGCCTTTAGGTGGTGGAATCTTTTCTACGACGCGCTCAAGGATTTCTTTGATGCCCGTCTTATCTTTGGCACTTGCCAGTATCGCGTCCGAAGCGTCTAGCCCTATGCCATCTTCTATTTGCTTTTTAACGCCTTCGGGGTCGGCCGAGGGAAGATCAATTTTATTAAGTACGGGAATCAACTCCAAGTTGTTTTCGAGCGCCAAATAGACATTTGCAAGCGTCTGAGCTTCGACACCTTGAGACGCATCTACAACTAAAATGGCGCCTTCACACGCAGCCAGCGAGCGCGAAACCTCGTAGCTAAAATCCACGTGCCCGGGTGTATCGATGAGATTGAGCTGGTACTCGTTACCATCATCGGCCTTATACAAGAGCCTCACGGTTTGAGCCTTGATGGTAATTCCGCGCTCTCGTTCAATATCCATTTGATCCAAAAACTGCTGTTTTTGATTTCTCTTTTCGAGTGCCCCTGTGTAGTCAAGTATAGCATCGGCGAGAGTCGACTTTCCGTGATCTATGTGCGCAATAATCGAGAAATTTCGAATTCGATTTGTTTCCATAGACTGTGCAATCGTATCCCGCGAAGATGCCAAAAGACGGGCTAAGTCTTTTGGCTGATTTTTTTAGGCTTTGTTTTGACCTATTTACAGAAATCTTTGAGCGCGTCTACCATGTCTAGCTTTTCCCACGTGAAGCTGCTCTCTTCTCTACCAAAGTGGCCATACGCTGCTGTAGCAGAATAGCGGGGTTTGGTAAGATCAAATCGCTCAATTATTGCCGCAGGCTTTAGAGACCAAAACTCTCTGATGGCATTTTCTAACTTTTCAGTAGGAACCTTGCCGCTACCGTAATCGTTGACCATTACGCTCACGGGTTCTGCAACTCCGATGGCATAAGCAATCTGAACCAAGCATTTTTCTGCAAGCCCTGCCCCTACGATATTTTTAGCTATGTGTCGACCTGCATAAGCGGCAGATCTATCCACCTTTGATGGATCTTTTCCGGAAAACGCACCGCCACCATGGGAGCCGTGCCCGCCATAGGTGTCTACAATGATTTTTCTTCCCGTCAAACCACAGTCGGCGTGCGGGCCACCAAGGACAAAGCGTCCAGTCGGGTTGATGAGGTATTTCGTCTTGGAATCTAAGAGATTTGCTGGAATGACCCCATTAACAACCGAGCGAACACTCGCTTCGATGTCACTGTTCTTGGCATCTTCTGAGTGCTGGGTAGACACAACAACTGTATCGACTCTTTTAGCTTTTCCATTTTCATATTCCACAGTCACCTGTGACTTACTATCTGGATAGAGAAAATTGGCTTTACCAGACTTTCTGAGCTCCGCGAGCTTTTTCATGATTTGATGTGAATAGTGAATAGTCATTGGCATGAAAACGTCGGTTTCGTTAACAGCGTAACCGAACATAATCCCCTGATCTCCGGCGCCTTGTTCGCGGTTTGCGGATGTGTCAACTCCCATAGCAATGTCGGGGCTCTGACGACCAACCGACGACAAGACGGCACAAGTGCGGTAGTCGAAGCCTTTTTCGGGCGCATCGTATCCAATATTTTTTATCGTTCCTCTGGCAATCTCTTGAATATTAATTTGTGCTTTTGTCGTGATTTCTCCGGCAACTACTACAAGGCCGGTTGTCAAAAGAGTTTCACAAGCAACTCTACCAGCAGGATCTTCTTTAAGAATGGCGTCTAACACTGCATCAGAGACCTGATCGGCCATTTTATCGGGGTGACCTTCTGAGACTGACTCACTAGAAAACAAGTATTTTGACATTTTTACTCCTCCAAAATTCATGAACAAACCGCATTGATACAACGGGAAACGAGGCTATCAGGGTGCGGCCTTTAAGGTCAAAATAAAACGACTTGGGCGTCGTCCCGAGATGAGAATCATCCAATATGCCTTGAAGCCCTTTAAAATTGGCCTTAGTGGCCGATAAGACTAGAAGCGACTGCCAATGAGTAAAAAGAAAAGGAGCAGAAAACGATGAACGTTCGCACACGGTATCAAAATATGGAACCCCAGTACAACGTCGAACTCTACCTCGAAGATATCTTACAAAAACTCAAGAAGTACCAATTAAAACCCTTTGATTGTCAGGTAACCATTTGCCATGAGCGAAGTGGATATTCTGTAAAATTACTTGTTTCGGGCCCAGAGACCAAAATGAGCGCCCATGCAAACGACGGCGATCTCTACTCTGCCATAGAGAGCGTGGTTATTAAGATGCAGCACCAGTTGAGTAGGCGTAAGGGGAAAGTTCAATATCATAAACGCCCAGCTCTTAGCGCTTCACAAAAGGAAGAGTCCCTTCGGTACGCCTTAGAAGGACTAAAAAAAGTGGGTTAATTTTTTGAAAATAGATTTGTTTCACCCAACCCGCGAACTGAGCCGCGATATAGGCTGCGATTTTGACCCCAATATGAGCCGGCTTGGGCTTCGTATCGAGCTGGCTCAGCTCGATGGAGCTTAAGATCTTGGAAGACGTGACAATTCCTATGACTCTTTGATCTTGAAAAACTGCGACCCCTTTTGCGGGGGCCGTAAATACCATTCGCCATGCCTGCTCCAAATTGTCCTCTATCGAAACGGGGTGCGGGATGTATTGGGCAACGTCTTTCACAAGAGTTGTTGCCCAAAGCCGCTGAGGGACCTTTAAAATTGAATCACTATCTATAAGGACGCCGATCTCGGGCGTACCTGAAACAGGCAGTAGCAAATTCTCGCTGACCCTCATGATAGCTACGGCACCGGCAAGTGTTGCATCTTGTGGTATGGTTGGCGTTGGCGTCATAAGGTTTTTTGCCTTCAGAGCCCGCAAGACAGATCGTCCCCAAAGGCCAAAGAGTTCATTTCTAGCTGCCCCATAAATAAAAAGTGCGATCAGCAGCAGTAAAATATTTAAATCTACTACTCCGATGACACCAAAGAGTGCGGCAAACACATGACTCAATTTCACAGCCGATTTCGTGCCTTTTACCTTTCCTTTTCTACCCATAAGGAAAGCCTTCAACACTCGGCCCCCATCGGCGGGAAAGACCGGAAGCATATTGAAAGCTGCAATAGCGAGATTTGCATAGGCGATCCAAAAGAAGGCAAATTGCAAACTGGGCGACTCGACGTTGACTCTTAATACAAAAAACAGCCCAGCTGACGCAAAACTTATCAGCGGACCTATTATCGCTGACTTGAGCTCAGCTTTCGGGCCCCTGTTAACTTTGTCTGTTTGTGAAACGCCCCCAAGCATCATAAGCGTCATAGCGTGTACCTTGTGACGTTGAAGTTTTGCGCAAACCAAGTGGCTTAATCCGTGAATAAATACGGAGATCACTAGAAACAATGCAAACAGAAGGGACCATATAAAGGGAGTAAGGGCGATTTCTGAAATGTTTAAACCAGAGAAACCTACAACAATCGGAAACCAAACCGTCGTAACAATGACAACGTAAAGCGCTAAAACTATCAGACTCATGTGGATTTTAACCGGCATCGATTTTAGTGTGAATAGTCTCCAACGTCTCAATTGATTCATTACCTTTGACTCCTTTGGATGCGCGACCCTTGGGAATTGAAAGATCGCACTTCGTCAGAGTGCAAGTGCGAGACCAAACTTGTCAGATGGAATTTGCCTTCTTCTACCTATTCAATTGGCCTCGACTATTCACATTTTAAAACAAGCCGAAGTGATGCGGGGCAAATCGCCTCGCAAGCCACAAGCGGCCCGCCACCGACATGATATTCCCACCAACAATTGTTGCCCGTAGCCCTCCACATTATATCGTGAAGCATTACTCTTCTTAACAACCACTCCCGACCGACCCAACGAAACATATTCTATATCTATTGGGGAGTCCTCTATCGGCAGCTCCGAAAGCTTGAGTTCGACAATGTTAGCAGCTTGCGCGAATCCCATTCGCGCGCAAACCCCCCCGGGGTGTACGTTCCCCGGGACGTATTCCCAGTGCGGCTCCATGTTAGGATAATACTTCCTCATTGAACTAAAATAGCGCTTTCTCAAAATACCAACTGGATACCATGAGGCTTTTGAATCGCTTCGATAAGGATCCCTGTATAATGCCTGTGGATGACTGCAATGAAAGGAATTGTTTTCGAATCTCCCCTCAAGACATCTTACCGGAAGCGACGAGTCTGCTCCACCTCGAGTAAAATACGCTGAAAGAACCCTCTCACTTACGCCATATTCATCGGAGTTTTCCCATCCCATACCAACCGCTATCTCGTGAATAGATGCGCCATACTTTGCCGGCTCGCTATATCCTTGGAACATGCGCCAATTGAGCTTGGTTTCAAGCAACAAAGTGTTTGTGTGTTCGTCGGTTCCGACGATTTTCGTGATCGCTACACGGTTTGGTGGTAGTTCGTCAGAGTAGACGGGTTTGCAACTGAGTTTTGAAACAGAGTTTAAAGTTTCGTTCACTTTAATTCTCGGATCAATCTGATTGATCTCCTCATGCGAAAAACTTTGTAGTCGCCGCATTACTTTTGACGCTATTCCAACATAGACGGAGCAAAGTCCCTCGCCTGTTTTGCCTTCGTTCCCGCCGAAAGCTGCTGGCGAAAAACCACCGACCGTTAGTACAATGACACCGATAAACGTGGCGCGTTTCAGCGCGTACTTTTGTTTGTTAAAACTCATTAACATGTTTTGGCTCCTTTTAAGGTTTTGTTTAATTTATTCGTAACTTTTCTCTTTGTAGCGTCGGTAGGCTCTGGCGTTACCGGCACTAGTTGTATAGTTAGGTTATAGACATCCGTGGGCTTTGATTTGCGTTCTAGAAACTCTGTCAAAGATCTTCTGAATGTTTCAATTTTTTTAACAGCGACGGGGAAGTGTTTTCTGTCCATCGCAAAGGTCATAGAGGAAATATCTCTGACCTCCGGAGTGCCTTCATCGATCGCAGCGAGAGCTCTTTTAATAAGACTTTTTTGAAACTGTCTTGATGCCGCGTTAGCGACTCCACCACTTATTCGAATCGGCCCATGGGCCTGCCGCCACTTACCGTTCTCTTTTTCAATGATGTTGAGTGATTTTAGCCTGTCTACGGCTATTCGCGCCTCAATTTCAGTAATACCTAACTTATGTGAAACCCACTTGGGGCTTAGACTCGCACCTTCTATCTCTAATAGGCTCAGAATTGCGAAGTGGTACCACTGCGAAAAAATCATGAAGATCTCTAGATCGACATTGACCGTGCTGAGATTTGTCGCCTCGGAATCGGTTTCCCCTGCAGAGGAACTGAGCTCTGCCGTAGGTTTTGACGGAGATTTCAACAAAAATCCTAGCTTCTTTACGACTCGTTGGGCGCTCTTGTCTGATAGAAACGCGTGACCTGCGATAACCATTGAAAGCATGGAGGGACTCATTTTTAAATATTTTGCAAAAGCCCGAAGCGAATACTTCGGATTCGAAGCTATTCTTCGAGTCAACTCATGACTAAGTACTATTTTTAGATCTTCATTCTTCAATACCTGAAAGCTTGGAAGAGAAGGCTCTGGTTGGTCAGTCTGAAGGTTTGCAACTTCTGTGTTAGACATCGGCACACCATAAACGAATCTCCTTTCTTTCTGCTACCTACTTTTGAACAGACTGTTCAAAGAGCAATTGAACAGGTAATTGTTTCTCGCTCGGCTTCCCTAACCTCTCCCAAAGTCACCCAGGAGCGCAGGTAATAGGTCCGCTTGCGCCCGGAGTTTGAGCTGAAGGCGACAGCCTCAAGCCACTCCCATCTTTTTCATGAATTTTTTACAGAGTTAAAGTTTAGATCGCCGAGAAGATACGGTTCCCTTTATAACTGGGTAGGGGGTGAGAGTGGGGGAACTTTTTCACTTTAGGATGGCTAACGCATCTGGTGTTTTCAAAGCTGCGCTGCTTGTAACTATAACGTTTTGTCTGCACTTAGGGGCGGCGGGATTTACGACCAACAATCCTCAGAGAAAAAGTTATTTGGAGCCAATCAGAAATGGGCTCGAAAAATACAACCTCCTGGCTCTACCCGAACGGCCAAGAACTCCTGGCGAGAAATCTGTTGTCCTAACGCTTTGGGATAGTTCATTGAGTGACCAAGTTATTCTCAACGAGCTACTTCGCGTTGAAGAAATGGGATTTGAGAGTGTAGTCATTCCGGTTTTTCCGGTGCAGACTTCGAAAACTTCTGACGACCCTGGAGTTAAATGGCATCTGCCAATCGACTTTGCGAAGAGGCAAGCCCGGCTGGCCCTAAATATGACACGCCTGCAGGTTAGTTTTATTCCAATTCTTTCGACAATAAACTGGGAATGGCGAGGATATATCTTACCGAAAAATGTGAAGGTCTGGTTTCTCAACTATGCAAATGTAGCGGGCAAACTAGTGGAGCTCGCGAATGAGTTTCAATCACCCGAGATTATTTTGGCCACCGAGCTAGAGAAAATCTACTCCTTCAACGACGAATGGATTCAGTTGGTAAAAGAGACTCGGAAGTCTTTTTCTGGAAGAATTATCATTACGGCCAACTGGAGCCAATACGACTATGGTTTTTGGAGGCATGTCGATGCCATTGGTATTTCGCTTTATGCTCCACTTGCAACAGGGTTTTTTAACTCGTCAGCCACCTACAAAAATAACGCCCTAAATTTCCGCAATAAACTTATCAACTACGCCCGTAGAGTTTCTAAACCGATACATTTAACAGAAATAGGTTTTGGGAGTCATCAGTTAGCGGCAAAGGAGCCTTATACTTATTCATCACGTCCCGGCTTGACGCTCACACCGGACCCAAACCTTCAGGCAGAATGTTTCAAGATCATTCTCAGTGTATGGGAAAATGTTCGAGATGTTATACACCAAGGCGTCTGGTCGACGGGTTTAACATCAATTAAAGATTACTCAACAAACCATGACTTTCGCGGAAAGCCCGCAGAAAAAGTCTTACGTGAGTGGCTAGCTAAAGACGACGATCACTTCACTCCTTGGCAGGTTCTCTCTGACCGGCTGGACGGAGCTGAATATCGAATTCCCCAGAACTCTTTTTAATTGAATCGTTGTTATCAATGATGTTGTGTGAGATAGCGTGCTCTTCTTTTTGTGCCTTACTTAAAGAATCAAACTTCAAAGCCTGCTCCCTTTGTTTTTTCAAAGCTTCTCCTGCGATCTTTTTTGGAAGCTGCGTTGGGAGCTTAGGCGAAGCTGTAGGCTGACTGGTATTTTTAGCAGCGATTTGCTTCGTGTTTTTTTTTGCTTTCTTGGATACTGCGTTTTTTAAGCTAACTTTCTTGGCCTTCCGTTGCTTCTTTTTTTTGGCTTCTTCAGATGCTGTTTTGCGCTTTTCTCTACCGGTTGATTTCCCCTCCTTTTTAGTGATTTTTGTTTTAGAACTGCCCTTCCGGTCGGCGTTCTGCTGCTTTGATTTTTGGGGAGAAATTTTCCGCTTGGAGCTTTCTGTTTTTTTACCCCTATTTATGTTAGCTGCCGAGCCCCGCGCAGGTTCAATGCCCTTGGTACCACCCTGTTTTTTCAGCAAACGCAATTTTGTCTTTGCTCTTGATAGACCTTCTTCGAACTGACCCTCTCCAATTGGCGTTTGTGCGTCTCTTTCTTGCCAGATGCTTGTTGGCTCTCGCCCGCCTCGTTTTTTTGAAGACCAGGGTACACTGGGAGGTTGAAGCAACAAAACCAATGCGCATGTCGATAGGGTCAGAAAATTAGCAAAAGGTCTGCCAGCCTCTTCGTAATAAATGTACTTTGACAACCCACGCAGTCTTAAGAGCTGTATATGAGCGTAGAATCTCGAAAATCTAAAATACTTTCGCCACTGTTTCACTCCACCTTTATCGGCAAAAAGGAAGAGACTGGCCAGGCGACCAAAGGCCAGAGCCTATGCTTTTGAATGGTAGCTACAGCTGTAGCCACAACTGTACATCTGCCTGAATATGCGATAGCTCTTAAGCGCAAAAACCAATCCAACCAAGGACGGAGCTTTGTCGACACCTTTTAGTCATACTTTAGGCACTGAAGCTCTTTCAGAGACTTTATCGACCGACGACGAGAACTTTCTGAAGTTAGAAAAACGACTCTTTCACCAGATTGGAAAGGCGATAGGCGACTTTTCGATGATTGAAGAAGGAGATCGCATCTTAGTTGGCGTATCCGGGGGGAAGGACTCATGGGTTTTGCTGCATGTTCTAGATGAACTTAGAAAAAAGGCTCCCATAAATTTTGAACTGATAGCCGCAAATCTCGATCAAGGATACCCAGGATTTAGGCAGGACGAAATCGAGGACTACCTCGCAGCTAAGAGAATCCCCTTTATCATGAAGTTTACCGATATTGCTGCTGTCATTGAAGAGAAGAACACTAACGGTGCCGTGCCCTGCTCACTTTGTTCAAGGCTGAGACGGGGCAACCTCTACGGTATGGCCGCAGCAAACAAGTGCAACAAGATAGCTCTAGGACATCACAAAGATGATTTTATTGAGACTCTTTTGCTGAATCAATTTTTTGTTGGGCGAATCGGCGCTATGGCACCGAAGCTCAAATCTGATGATGGCGTCAATACGGTGATCCGCCCTCTCGTCTATGTGGGTGAGGACGACATCATTGAGTATGCACGCGCGAGGAAGTTCCCAATAGTTTGTTGCCAGTGCCCCTTGGCTTGCGGTGAGGCTGAACACTTAGATTTTAAAAGACGCCGGATTAAAAATCTCCTTAAAGAGTTACAAAAAGAGATCCCGCATATAAAAGATTCCCTGTTGTCTAGTTTAACGAACATTCAACCTTCTCACTTGTTGGATAAACGACATTGGAACTTTTAAACACCAAAACTCTTTTCGAAAACGCCAACTCTGGCGCACTCTCGGGAACTCTAGTGCAATGGCAAGTGGTTACCTGTTGTGGGCCCTTATCAAGAATACCTTAGATCGGCATCAAGTGCTTTTGATCTAAGGATAAAGATTATAGGAAGTATTTTATGGCTCTTTTTATTGTGGCTGTCCCGATAGGAAATCTCGAAGATATTTCAGAGAGGGCCAAGAACACACTTAGACATTGCACTTTGATAGTGGGCGAAGATGCTAAGCCTCTTCGTGCGCTCGTGGCACGACTGAAACTTGAGAAAAAAGAACTTTTTTTCTTGAATGAACATACTAAAGATCAAGAACTTGCTGAGATATCTGCGCTTCTCGACGCTCATGATGTTGCCCTTGTGTCCGACGAAGGAACGCCCGTTTTTTGCGACCCCGGCAGGAAGCTCCTGCTTGAGTGTCAGAAAAAATCAGTAAGAGTGGTGCCGGTTCCGGGTGCCAGCTCTCTCATGGCAACACTTAGCTGTTGCCCGCTTGAAATTAACGAATTTGTTTTTGCGGGGTTTTTGCCGCGCGAGCATGAGCTGAGAAAAGAGAGATTGAGTCGGCATATTGATGATGGACGGCCAATTGTGCTTATGGACACTCCCTATCGCCTCACAAGGTTGCTGAGCGAACTATCAGAATTGGGCTTTGATCGTAGAATTTTTCTTGCGACTAATTTGACTCACGAAAATGAACACCTCTACCTGGGGACAGTCGGCGAGACTCTCAGCGCTGTTGGCCCGACCAAAGCCGAGTTTGTTTTAGTTCTCGAGGGTCAGATCAAAGCCTCCGATAATTCTAAGGAAAGACAGAAGACTTTAAACAATACAGCCGTGCCGCCTAAGGTCACTCAACCGTCGAAGTTAAGAGGTGAACATCAGAAGGCACGAGCGAACAAGCAGAATCGCAGAAAATTTCGCAGTAGGTAGTTTCTGAAATGAGCATACGAAAGTTTTTTCATTCTATCTCTTTGAGTGAGGTAAAAAAACGATACCCGGCTGCGTTCGTAATTTTCGAGAAGATGCGGCAGGATCGCCTTCCCATGATGGCTTCTTCTTTAGCGTTCACTTCTATACTCAGCTCTATTCCCATCTTGGCGCTTGGATACTTTGCTCTCGATTCATTTGGCGGACTCGATCGAATACAAAGTTCCATTGAAGGATTTGTTTTTAAAAATCTAGCCCCCTCGTTTGGTGGTGAACTGCTTGGCTATGTTGAGACGATTCGCTCGAAGATCTCCGGCAAGGCCCTCGGTATTTTTGGAGTTCTTGGCTTTGTCGTCACAGGGTTTTCGATGCTTTACAAAATAGAGCATAGCCTGACGCTCATTTTTCGAGTTGAAGAATCGCGGTCGTGGGTTAGAAGGCTTACTAACTTCTGGGCACTCCTGACTTTAGGGCCCTTACTCATCTTGACGTCTATCGCAATTATGACTCAGACATTTGAGTGGCTTGCCCGAGACACTGGTGAAATCGCCAAGGGTTTGGTTTTTTTAGCTGGCTTTGCGCTGCCTTGGATAATAAGTACCTTGATGATCGCAGCCCTCTACTTAATCATACCAACCAGGCGGTTTAGGATTCGGTATGTGTTGCCCGCCGCTGCCCTGACTGCCGTTTTGTTCGAGATTGCCAAACAAGGTTATGCGTTTTATGCCAGCTACGCAATCGGTCAGAGCGTTTATGGCTCTCTTGCAGTGCTACCGATATTTCTCGTTTGGCTACAGGTAGTGTGGTGGATTGTGCTGTTTGGCGCTGAAGTTTGTTACTTTTTGGCCCAGCGTTTTGGTGGCCAAAAAGGCGACCCTGTCTTTGAATGCGAAACGACTTAGTGAAGGCTGATCTGTTGAAGGCATTTGCCAGGCTACTCAAAAATTAGTTCGACGAAGGGAATGGCTTGACTCTCGTTGCTGATAAAAAGATGAATGTACAGCCAGGAGCTTGAGTTTGTTAGATTTTCTTCGCGCCTACAAAACGTATGACCCTGCAGCCAAATCACTGATTGAAGTGGCACTTTTGTACCCGGGGCCCAAGGCCATTCTTTTTTATCGTATAGGTAATCTGTTTTACCGATTGAGATTCTTTTTCCTTGCAAGATTAGTCTGTGAGCTTGCCCGACTTCTTACGGGCATTGAAATCCACCCGGGAGCAAAGATCGGTCGACGTTTGGTTATTGATCATGGCATGGGCATTGTTATTGGCGAGACAACAATCATCGGTGATGATTGTTTGCTTTTTCAAGGGGCCACTTTAGGTGGAGTGTCATTTGAAGATACAAAGAGGCACCCAACTCTTGCGAACAATGTTGTCATCGGATCGGGTGCAAAAGTTCTTGGCCCCATCGAGATTGGAGCCTTTGCCAAAGTAGGATCGAACGCAGTTGTTACGAAGTCTGTACCCGCTCACACCACTGTTGTAGGAATTCCCGCACGCCCACTCGAAATCAAAACGACCACCAGTTCAAACTAATAGCACCGAACAGAGCTCACCAAAACAGAGTGAAAATGCGATCTTTCCCCAATAATTCTTACTTAGTCGTTTCTTGACTTTGGGGGGTTGCCAAGAAATCTTTCAACTTAGACTTAAGATCATCCTTCAGTACAATAAACTGAGCCATCTTTTCATCGCCTAAAAGCTTGTGAATTTTCTGCAGTTCTTCTTGTTGGTGCTTAAGAAGTTTTGACTGGATTTCTAGGTATTTGTTTAGCGCGAGCTTCAATTTTTTCACGCGCTCGCTTTGACCTTTGATAGAACCACCTCTGGCCTCGTCGCTTGTCTCGCTTACTTTTGCTAAATTTGTCTCTTCGACATTTATTGAGAGCTCTCGCATCTGAGCCGTAACAGATTTGAGATCACTCTCTAGCTTTGCTCGGTCAGCACTAAATTCACTGATGACTCTGGAGAGTTCAGTGTCAGTTTTTGCATCGAGTTTTAAGCTATCACTGATCTTCCAGGCAAATAGTTCTTCAATTCGTGCTCGCTGGCGATCGTTTGAAACGTTTTCACGGCTTTCCGTGGGAGGGCCATCAACAAAAGAGTTCTGCTCAGGGGACGATGATTTTGCCCCCCCCTTGTTCAGTTCACCGGCCTTTTGCGTACACCCTGTTGTTATTCCAATAAAAAACAATCCCAAAAAAAAGGGAATGCCGAATTTTATCTTCTGACCCAATCCGTACCAAATCAATTTTCTGCTGAGTTGCACTCTAAGAAGTAATGCCAATTTTGACTCCCCTAGTTCGCCAATACGTCCAATACATATGTTTGATCCCTGTCATTCATAGCTTTTAGTTTCATAGCCGCCAATTCTAACAAAAACTCCTCTGTCGACGGATCTCCCATCACCTGCGCTAAAACCTCTGGATTTCGAGAACAAGATTGAATCATCAAATCAGAGTAGTCAGCACGTGCCAAAGCTTGAGGGCCCTGGTTTTGAGAATTTGTGACAAGATCTTTTATCATCCAGCCGATCCAAAATACTGCCATAGAGGCCGCCAACGCCGATAGATATGTGCTGTACCTCTTAGTATTGTTTCTAGAGGCACGCTTTCTTTCAAGATCAATAGCGGTCAGTTGGGACTCGAATCCCTCTTGAATGTCATCTGCAATGACGTTTGGTCCAGCCACAACATGGGCCCTAAAGTCAGATGTGCCGACAGCGTTGATCTTTTTCATCACTTGCGAATGAAATACACCGAAATCAATCGACTTTGCACAGTCATCAGCACTCTTCTGACTTTCTAGAGCCCGGTGAACGAGTTTGTACTCATTGAGCGACTGCTTGAGCTCCTGATGACTTTCAAGAAGTCTCTCAGTCTCCTTCCTCAAACTCTTGTCTAAACTATCGTCCGCGTAATCGGCCAAAAGACCGTCAACATAACTAGGATACTTTTTATCATCACTCATCGATCAAACCTCTCTCTTGAATTGCCCGCTTCGCTCTCTCGCGAAATCACAGACTGATTGAACTCGGTATCCAGCTGTGAAAGCCATGCCTTCATCACGTCATCACTCAAAAATCGATCCTTCAACTTCATGAGTCCGTGCCGAAAGTTCGCTTTCGCCGTATCGTATGGGCAGTCCATTGCCTGAGAAACCTCTTCAAAACTCATATCCTCGAAAATCCTCAGTTGAACAGCTAGTCGCTGTTTGTCGGGTAGCTGCTCAATCGCACCATCTAAGGCCGCCTTCACATCATTTCGAACCATCTTCCCTTCGGGGCTCGACGCCAGTGAGGCTATCTGGATGTCGTCGGAGCTGACGGTTATCATGTGCTTTCTCAGGGAGTTCTTAGCTGTGTTAATGCCGATCTGATATAGCCAAGATTTGAAGCTTGAACGCCCTTCGAAGGCACCAATTTTCTGATAGGCCTTCACAAAAGCGTCTTGCGCCACCTCTTGGGCGGTCTCCATATCGCGGGTAACCCGAAAACACATTCTAATAAGTCCTACCTGATGCCTTTTGACGAGCTCCGAGAAGGCCTCTATGCTGCCGGACTGCACATTTACGACAAGCTCAATATCCGAATGCATGCTTCCCCAATCTCGCCACCCCTTAGACCGGGGCCACCTGACTTTCGGTTAATCGATCTGAAAATTTTCAGGTGCCAGGTCCTATTTGCGGACGCGGTGCGTCCGCAAATAGGACCTGGCAACTAAAGGGTGGAGACGCGGTTTTTGCCGTTTTTCTTCGATAAGTAAGAGGCCTGATCTGATTTATCAAATAGTTGGCTCCAACTTGTCATCGACGGATCAAGCGAAGCTACACCAACAGAAATCGTTACGGGCATTTTTTCTCCGCGGTATTCGAAATCAAACTTTTCTACAGTTGAGCGAATGCGCTCACCAATTTCAACACCTTGGCGTTGATCACTTCCAAGAAGTACAAGGCAAAATTCTTCCCCGCCAAATCGAGCAAAAAAATCCTCCCCACGGATAACTTTTCTTTTGATCAAAGCCGACATTTCTTTAAGCACAATATCGCCAGCTTGGTGTCCCCAGGTGTCGTTGAGGAATTTGAAATTGTCTAAGTCGAAAACAACAACTGTAAGCGCTACGCCCATTGTTTTTGCTCGTTTAAAAACTTCTTCTCCCGTTGAAAGGAGGGCACCCTTGTTAAAAATCTGCGTCAACGGGTCTAGACGACTCTTATCATAGCGATCACGATTCGAAACAATCTCTAGATTGCCTTCCGCCAAATATTTAAAAATGACGTTGCCCGTTTTTACCTGCTGGTTGTTCTTAAGCACCACGAGCACTTCTGGTTCAATACGCTGACCTTCGACTTCGGTGCCATTTGCTGAGTTGATATCTTTAATAAAGACTTCACCCTCTCTAAAGATCAACTTCGCGTGCCTGCGACTGACACTTCTGTCATCGACGAAAATGTCCGCTTCAAGTGTTCTACCTATTGTGGATTCTTCTTTTGAAATGGCCCACTGCTTACCCATCTGTTGGGCCGGGCCCATTAACAAAACAAACGCCGGGGGCGCATTTGTGGCTTCGTGAAGTCGAAGCTTTAGAGTGTCACTGTCGACAACACTCGTTTTATCTTCCATATGTTCTTTCTTAGGACGAGACATATCTTCTAGTCTACTCAACTGTGGGTTTTCGGCCAAACACAGCAAGCGTCAAATCTGAAAACTAGGCCTAGAGAAGTCTTAGCGCTCAGACTCTGCGAGAAGCTTTTTAGCCAACTTCTTGCCCAGTTCAACGCCAGGTTGATCGTACGCGTTGATCTCCATTATCTCTCCTATTAGACCAACGGCGAGCTGAGTGCTCATAATCAGAGCTCCTAGACATTCCGGACTGAGCTCTTCGATTTGTAAAACAGCCGTAGGAACGCCATAGCCGCTGAGCGCCTGCCTGGTCGCAAGAGCTTCTGCCTGTAGTAACTCTCCGAGTTTTCGACCTTTCATAAACTCGAGCCCGCGAAATGTCGGTTCGCTAATCTTGGGTCCCATACTGGTAAAACTCGCCACTTCGAGAAACAAGGCAAATTTGTCTTTTGTACCTTCTGCAACTTGCTGAAGCACAGAATGTTGATCGTTAGTACCAACTAGAGGGAGCGGAGTAGAAACCCAAGGCGCTTTGAGATTTTTGCGATCCACGGTTTTGGCAAGTGATTCCGCCCATAACTGCTGAAACCAAAGTCCAAAAGTTAAAAGATCATCACTATAAGACCACAGAACAGTGATGCTTTTCTTAAGTTCAGAAAAACTTAGATAGAGTGCAGATGCGAGTTGAAGCTGGAACTCCTGGTTTTGTAAAGCCCAACTTCCGCCGGCCCGCAGTTTTTCAAGATTGATCCCAGCAAAAGCTGCTGGTAGCAAGCCTACCGCAGTAAATACAGAAAACCTACCACCGATGTCTGACGGAATATGCAGCTCTCTGATGTCGTTTTGTCGGGCCCATTCTGTCAAAGGATTAGAGCCAGCATCAGAAACCACGGTGAAGCAATGATTTTTAAACAAACTCTTCGAAATTAGAACTTCTTTAATCGCGCACGTTACCGAAAGCGTCTCCATCGTCGAGCCACTTTTTGAAACGACGACAAAGTGAACTTGCGACAAATCTCCAAGTGCTTCAACTCTTCGTTGCCAAGAGCAAGGGTCGACATTCTCAATAAATTCAACATCTTTTGATGCCGGGGCCAGCGCTGCTAAAAGTGTTCGCCCACCAAGTGAGCTGCCGCCAATACCCAAGACCACAAGCTTACGAAAGCTCTCCTTAATCTCGGCGGCTCTTTTATCAGCCGCTTTCCAAAGCGAAACTCTATTTGGCAAATCGAAGAAGCCAACTCCTTCTCGATTTATCAATTGATCCCAGTGCTCTTTTTTTACAACTCTGTCTTCGAGTGAACTTTCAACTTGTGTAAGCTTTAACAAGAGTATCCTCTCTAGCTCACATCAACATCCTTTTGAACTCGATGAAATCCTCGCCACTCTTTGAGGCGTCCTCTCGGACGATCTGCTTGGTCAGGATATTCAATCAGAACATAGGTGAGCTTAGTAATTTTTCCGAGTGAGACCATATCAAGAGAGGTTAGCTCCGTCCATGTCCCAGTATTAAAGTATTCCTTATCTTTGCCGTATTTCCTGTACTGATACACGTGAGAGTGCCCAAAGATAACAGTATGGATTTTTTCATCGTTAAGAATCTTGCGCGCCGCATGATCTAAGTCTGGAAAGACAGCCCCTTCTGCAAAAACTTTCAATACATTTTTAAGACTCCACTGCCCTCTTCGAGGATCTGGAACGAGAATCCTCTTGCCGAAATAAAATAGCAGACCCACCAAGGTTTTAAGGGTGAAAAGCGTATCAAAAACTAAACCCCATCTGATGAATGATGTGAACGGCCTCACTTTGTCGATGTAGGGGTTAACCAGTTTCACCTTCAATACGAAGTCGACAAAAAATTGGGAACCCATAGGTAGATTCAAAATGGGTTCAGCCACATTGTGCTTTAAAAAAAAGCGCCTGGGATCGAGTCTGTTAGCGGCCTCATGCATATGGCCATGTTCTATATGAACACCTTCAAAAAAATATACCAAATTTTTGTACCTGATAGGCGCGCCAACGATCTGGTTAAGATAAGAGCGAACTTCGGGCCAAAGCATACCTTGATCATGGTTGCCAACGATAAACGTTATTGAGTTCTTTCCGTTTTCAACGAACTCCCTTAGTGCTTTAAAAAATACAGGATGTCCTTTTACTATCCCTTTAAGATTCTCTAAAGAAATCGTCTCAGTAATCACTGCCAGATAATGACCGTTATAGTCTATCTGAAGAAAATTGAAGATATCGCCATTAAGTACGAGCTCCACCTCTGTGTCTTTGAACTCGCCTACGGTGTAGTAGTTTAAAAACTCGGCAAACTGCTCATCATAGTAAAACTCTTCGAGCGAGTTGGTCTCGCCGCCTTCTAGGATCTTTCCTACTCCTAAGTGCAAATCACTACATATTAGCTTTACTTTTTTCACAGATCGCCCGCGCCAAGAATGATAAAACTTCTATCCAATTAACTAGCCACGAAAACCGCGTTTCTCGATTTTCTTTTTCCGACATACATGGCCTGATCGGCCATCTCTATGATCTGCTCTTTTGTTAACGCGTGGTCGGGGTAACTAGCAACTCCTATGCTTAGAGTCACGCTTAAGAGATTACCCTTAAACTCAAAGGTCATCTCTGCAACCTGTTGCCGTATTCGTTCTGCAACCATTTGAGCGTCGGTTGACCCTGCTCCGACTAAAATCAACAAATATTCGTCTCCGCCGTATCTAAAGGCGTAGTCGGTCGAACGAATGTTCCGTTTGAAGAGGTTGCCTACCCTTGCCAGAATTTGCGATCCAACTCGGTGACCGTTTTCATCGTTAATCTGCTTTAGCCGATCAACATCCACAAAAAGCACCGAGAATTTACCGCCTTCTCGGCCCGCTCGACTAATCTCCGTATCCAAGACTTTTTCTAGAAATCTTTGATTGAAAAGCTCTGTCAAGTCGTCCGTATACGAAAGAGTTCTGTCTACGCTTGCAGATCTCAAAACACACATCGCAAGTGCGAAACTTCTCATTAGAGGTTTTTCAAGACCCAGAAAGTGTATCAGCTGATGTTTTTCTGGCTGATTAATAAAAATGAGCCCTAGCTCTTCTCCTTCTGTTGAGACTCTCAAGACAAGCCACTCCCCTTCATATTTTTGCCTAGCCGAATCTATAACTCTGAGATTTGTGTTGAGGTCGAGATCAAGTGTGCCACTAGATTGAATCTGCTGTGCCCGATCAAAGAGGGCATGAAACTCCTCATCTGGCAAAGCTCCCCAGCTGTAAAGCCCACCCGTAGATGGCACTCGAATACTTTTTCTTTGCTCCGTCCATCCGTGCCGATCGGACTTTTCGAGTCTCTGCAGGCAATCTCGCCCCATCCAAACAACTCGAGTCGCTTTATACTCTCTGGCTAAATAGTCAAAAATGAGCGGTAGCACCTGCTCGATATCTGCATTCGCAATGAAATCTAAAAGGTCATTTAAAAATCTCTTTTCTTGGTTCAAGACAAACAATTGTCTTAGTAAATATACAGACTCTGAAAGTCTGCGAACCGTTTTCTCAAACCTCGACTTCGAACACAAGTAGGGCAGCACCGAGTACCTGGCGTTGTGAAGCTTCCTTAGACCTTGAGGCTTAGGCAGGTCTCCAAAACTTCCGCTTGTATAGAGAAATAAATGACAACTAAAGGGGTGAGATACGACTCTCGCCCACGACTCGTCATTGAGTTTACGACTTCCCAAGCACCATATAACGACATCGAAAACAGAGACAAGATCCCAGTCTATATTAGACGTTGATACAGTTTCTACTCTCGCACGTCCAAGTACCTTTTCTGATAAGAATGATTTGTATCTTGAGGCTAGACCTGGCGCACCCTCGACAAGGAGTATGCGGACATGACTACTTTCAGCCAAGCCAAAGCCTTTTAATGAGGAGAGCAGCTCCGAGAGTGGCGCTGGAGCGGACTTAATATTTTTACTTGTCTTCATCGCCACTTCCTTTGCCGTCGGAGCCTTCTGTATTCTCTTCTGCTTCAAGCATAGTAACTGCCAACTTTAGCGCCTTCATCACACGACGAATCTGATCTTGCTTTTCGTCAAGCTTAACTAAGAGATCTTTAGCTTTCATACGATAAGACTCTTGATCGCCTTCCATCTGCTCTATTCGCTTTTTCAGATCAAGAATCAGTTCGTCTTTGCTCCTTAAAAGGGATACATTTTCTAATTTTGCAATTTCTAAACGGTTCTCGAGCTCCCGCTCACGGGATCTTACTTGTCTTAGATCAACTTGGATTCTCGATTCCAATTCTTTATTCTTTGCTTCGAGCTCCCCTACTTGTCTCTTTTTTGATGCAAGCTGATTTTCAAGAACATTCTTCTCATCCGTGTAAATGCCTGATTGATCCTGGAGTTTTCTCTCTAGGCGATCAAGTTGACCGGCCAATTCATCCACGCGATTGCGAAACACAGTGGCAGCAGATGAAAGTTCATGATTTTCATGAACCAGTTTTTCAACTTCTCTCTCTAAGCGAAGAATCGTCTGCTGCGCCATCTTTAGGCTCTCCGCCTGGCGAAGATCTGCATGGTCTTCTGACAACCTTGCTGGTGACGAGGTGCTTCCTCCAAGCTGGGACTTTTTTTCTGGCTGCTTATAGCCTTCCTGCGTAGAGACTACCTGCAGCGGCGGACGAGAACTGTGAGTAACCGTCACATCCACTAAATTCTTCTTCGGTACTTGAAGAGTCGAGTCGCCACTTGGTTTTTTTAAACTTGGCAGAGGATCTTGTTTGAGTGGATTGAGAGAATGGAGGCGTGACACTTGAGTCTTGTCAGAAATTTCGTCTTCGCTTGGCTTTTCCTTAACACGTGAAACAGTCACATCCGTATCACCTGCGTGAGTCTCGGAATCCAAAATGATCTCTAACAGATCATCAGTAGGATTTTTCTTTTTCTTTGCACCATTCATCTTGTAAAGGATCGGAAATTTTGACCTTTTCATTGAAAACAAAGACTCTGTTTATAGTGCTTACTCGACGTTTGATGGAGGGATTAGCTCTTTACAGGTTCAGCCAAAAGGCTAAGGCGAGCTCTCAAGAAGGGAATCACCTCTACCTAAGCCTGCACGACTTAAATCATGAAACGGACATTCTCTCAGGATGCCCCTCGTAGCGGCTTCGCAGCTGGCCACAAGCCGCAAATATATCTCGACCTTTGGTTCTTCTTAACAATACATGCACCCCAAGGCGCATCAGCTCGTTATGAAACTGGTCTACAGTCTCATCGCTAGGTCTTTCAAACCCCGAACCAGGGTGCTCGTTAAAAGGAATAATGTTAATCTTGCAAGGCACTTGTCTTGAAATTTTCTGCAATCTTCTGGCATCCTCGAGCGAATCAGTAACACCCTTGAGCAAAACATACTCAAAAGTCACTCTGTCGCCAGTCTCGCGAACATATTGCCTACAAGACTCCAAAAGCTGATTCATTGGGTACTTCTTATTGATCGGCATGACATAATCACGAATCTCATTGGTCGTAGCATTCAAGCTTACCGCCAACCGGGCTCCTGCCTCCGCAACCAGCGGAATCATCGGCACAAGCCCAGAAGTCGAGACCGTCACTCGCTTTCTCGAAAGATTGAATCCCCACGGGGAATTCAAAATTTTGATCGCGCGGAAAACCGCATCTGGATTATCAAGAGGTTCACCCATCCCCATAAAAACGACATTAGTGATCCTTCGCGGTTGAATTAGGTTTGAAACCTCAAAGAACTGACCGACTATCTCGCCGGCTGTGAGCCGACGCGAGAGCTTTTGTTTACCGGTAAAGCAAAAACGACATGCCATATTGCAACCCACTTCGGAGCTGACACATAATGTGAGTCGGTCTTTGGACGGTATCAACACGGATTCAACTGTTTTGCTATCACCAATATCAAAGAGAAATTTCTTAGTACCGTCGACGCTATCCAATTGCTCTACGATAGGTAGTCGCATCAAATCCACTTCGCTTAAAAGCTGTGCTCGAAAGTCTTTTGAGAGGTTTGTCATGAGCTGAGGATCAAGAACTGACTTTTGATAAACCCATTGGAATAACTGCTGAGCGCGGAATTTTTCTTTGCCATGCGAAGAAAAGTGTTTCTTAAGCTCTTCCAGTTCAAAATCAAAAAATGATCTTACGGGACTAGTCATTCGGCACACCAACTTGGTTTTCACTCGAATCAAGGCTGATAAGTTCTTTTAGATCGCCAAAACCACATGGCACGCAACCCGGCTGGGCTACGACGACTCCCGAGGCGTAGTTAGACAATATACAAGCATCCTTTAAACTCCAGCCCGCGACCAAGCCTAGCGTGAGCGCTGCAACAGCTGTATCTCCTGCTCCGGTCACATCGAAAACTTCGCGGGCAAACGTGGGCACTCTCTCATGAAGATCGTTCTCAAAGAAGCTCATGCCATCTTTACCGCGGGTGATAACCATTCTTTCTGAACCGATCCCTCTCATGAGAATCTCACCAAGTCGTTCGACCCATGATTCCTCAAATTCCACTTGGTCTTCTTTCACTGAAGCCAATGCCAAGGCTTCATCGCGGTTGGGAGTCATAAGATCCGCGCCCTGGTAATAACTCAGCGGTGTGCTGCGATGTGGATCAACTACAACCAGTTTTCGGTGAGCTTTTGCGAGAGAAATGACCTCTTTAAGAACTTTAGAGTTCAAAACTCCCTTTGCGTAATCCTGAATAATTACAGCGTCGACATTTTTTATTGTTGTTTCAACATTTTTTAGTAGCAATGCGAGCACATCGCTGTCGAGCGGACGTCGCTGCTCATAATCTACTCTTACAAGATGATGGTGCCCAGCCATAACTCGCAATTTTCGGGTGGTGGGGCGTGTAAGATCTCTCACAAGGTGTTCTGTTGAAATACCCTTTTCTTGAATCAGCTTTCCGAGGCGATTGGCGGTTTCATCTTTACCAATCACCGAAACAAGAATGACCTCGCTTCCGAGCTCATGAATATTTTGGGCTACGTTGGTTGCAAGCCCTAACCTGGTTTCTTCCGATTCGACTTCTAAAACTGGGACAGGAGCCTCGGGGGAGATTCGCTTAACGGCGCCAAATGCATACTCATCGAGTCCGACATCACCGACGATCAATACTTTTTTATTCTGGATTTCACTTAAGCGACCTACACTCAACATCAATGCCTCGACTTCACTCAGTTTTAGAGACTTTCGAAACCGAAAGAATTTTTAAACTTTTGACTGCTTATGAGAGGTTAATGACTTCGTCGATTTCTTTCATTACGGTACCCACAGAAATCTGGCTCATACAGTCAAACTGGGAGCACTTTTCCATGAGACAGTCAAAGTGTCCAGGGCAGTCAACTTGAGGGCTTAAATTTTTCACTCTCGCCCCCCTGGCTCCCCACCTCGTTGGCGCCTGCACCCTCACTGGGCTAAAAATACCTACCGTGGGCGTCCCCATGCTTGCCGCTAAATGAAGCACACCAGTGGATGGGGCAACAAGAGCTTTTGCCTGAGACAATACCTCGGCTAGCCCCAGCAAATCCACTTTACCGACCGACCAATAAATTCGCGTCTTTTTAGAATCGTTTTGCATCTCAAGCCATACACGAATTGGCTCCAACCACCGCTCGTCGGCGGCAGTTCCTGTGATGACCACTAAACCATTCTCGATAAGCTTCTCAATGAGCTGAATGTAGCTCGATGCGGGCCAGTTCCTTGCTGATCCTCCCATACCGGGATGGACAACTATATATTTTCGAGAAACCTGCATTTCGCGGTGACGATCTCTAGAGCCCTCTCCCACTGGACGCTTCAGCCTTAGCCAATTGAACGGGCGATTTTGAGGGACCACACCAATTTTTTCAGCCAAGTGTTTAACAAGTTCATCTGAATAACAAGACTCATGTTGCTCACTCAAACTACGTTTTTGGCGAAGACCAGCGTTAAGGCAGAGCCAACTTTGCCAGCGACTTTTTACTCCAACCCTTATAGGAATTCGGCTCTTAAAAAGGGCCGAATAAACCCAAGTCGGTCCCTGAAAAAAGACAACGGCGTCGAATTGCTTCTTTTTCAACCAGTTCAGCAACTCTGCCTTGGCCTGCTTCGGGTCGGCGAGGTTAATGGGATGAAAACTGCGATCGGGTTCCGTCAACTGAAACAGGCCTGAAAATGCCGCCGGCACAACCCATGTGACGTCGCACTTAGAAGCAGGAAGAATTTCATCTGCTGGAAGGGTCAAGATGAGATCTCCGAGCCTATCGAGCCGGATAAGAGCCAACTTCAATTTATTTCTGTTTAGATCCCTTTTCATAGAAGACCCATCGTCATGCGACACCAAATTCCTCCGAACGTATGCGCTCTGCTTCTAGTATACACAGTTTTGCCTTCACCAAAACATTGACTCGCATTTTGCTTAAAGATGCGCCGCTTACAGTCTCTACTGAAGCTCCTCTTGATTCTAGGAGAAAACAAGGCTGTAATCTTGCGAACACAGCCATGTAAGGGGAATCTCTGTGGATAAAACCTTTGAAAATGAACTCTATGCGAACAATTTAAAATCTCTTTCTATCGTAGCCGAACGCGTGAACCTAGACCCGAATGTTTTCTCTCGTATTCAGCGCCCAAAACGAGCACTTGTCGTCAGCGTTCCCGTTCGAATGGACGACTACACTGTAAAAGTCTTTACTGGCTTTCGCGTGCAGCACAACCAATCGCTTGGGCCATTTAAGGGTGGTATACGGTATCATCCCAATGTAACTCTTGGCGAGGTCGCGGCGCTTGCTATGTTAATGACGTTAAAGAATAGCCTTTTGAACTTGCCTCTTGGTGGAGCAAAGGGCGGTATCGCAGTAGATCCGACTCAACTTTCACGAACCGAAAAACAAAATATGACCCGGCGGTACACGAGCGAAATCTCTATGCTCATCGGGCCCGAAAAGGATATTCCTGCGCCAGATGTCGGTACGGATGCTCAAACGATGGCGTGGATCATGGACACATTCTCGCAAGAATACGGATACGCAGTCCCGGGAGTTGTAACAGGTAAACCATTAGAAATAGGCGGATCACTTGGGCGTGAACACGCGACTGGTCTAGGTGCTATATATTGTATGGAGAGAGCCGCCCAAAAGCTCGGTTACAATATTGATTCTCACTTCACTGTTGCTGTACAAGGATTTGGAAACGTGGGTTCCAATGCAGCACTTTTCGCTCACAAGCTTGGGGCAAAGGTCGTAGCAATCAGCGATGTTCATGGTGGGATTCATAGTGATAAGGGGCTAGATATCCCGGCATTGATTGAACACTACAAAGAAAACAAGACGCTCAGAGGATTTGGCTCCGCAGATGAAATAACCAATGACAATCTTCTTGAGTTAAAAGTTGCCTGTTTGATCCCCTCTGCATTAGAAGGCGCTATCACAGATAAAAATGCCGGAAACGTGAAGGCAAAACTCATCGTTGAAGGGGCGAACGGTCCTGTCACGCAAGAAGCTACGGACATATTGGTTAGCAACGGAACAGTAATTATACCCGACGTCCTTGCCAATGGCGGCGGCGTGATTGTGTCCTATTTCGAATGGGTCCAAGATATGGGCTCCTACTTTTGGAGCGAAGACGAGGTTCATTCTCGGCTCAGATCCGTCATTAACACAGCCTTCGACAAAGTTTGGGATTTCGCAAATCAACATAAAATGAATATGAGGGAGGCGGCTCTTGCCTCTGCCCTGAAAAGGCTCGAGAAAGCTATGTTGCTAAGAGGGCTTTATCCACGATGATGAAGCCTTGGCATTGGCTTCCTGTTGATTTGTCTCATGATCTGGGCAAACGATTTATAAAAACGGCTGGAAACTTACCCTACCGACGCCTCACTTACCGCCCATTAGAATGGATGGGTTTGACCTTTGAAAACCCTATTGGCGTAGCTGGGGGAATTGATAAAGAGTGTGAACAAATTCGAGGCTGGTGGCACTACTCAGCCGGCTTTGTAGAAGTAGGAACTATCACTCCTCAAGCTCAGCTGAGCTTGCCCAAACCAAATATTCTGAGAGACGCTAAGTCAAAAGTGCTCTGGAACCGTTTAGGATTTCCTAATCCCGGCCAATCGCGCGCCCTTCAACTCTTGCGAAATTTGCCAGAACCCCACTTCACCCCTTTGTTCGTCAATATTGGAAGAAACCGTGAAACAAGTAACGAGCGAGCCCACCTCGATTATATTCGACTGATTCAGCTTCTGTCTCCAGTTGCCGACACCTTCGTCATCAATATTAGCAGCCCCAACACTGTGGGGCTTCGAAACTTACTTGATCCAGAAACGCTATCTCGATTCTTGGGTGAACTTCACGAGGTTCGATCGGAAATGGCAAACAAAGGTATGTACAGACCATTGCTTCTGAAGCTTTCGCCCGATATTGAAACGAACCAATTCAAAGAAGTGATCGAAATATGCAAGAATAACCAAATCGATGGGTGGGTTCTGACCAATACGACCGCTCAAAGGTCTGACAGTCGATGGCCTAAGGATGGTGGTCTTTCCGGTGGTTTGCTCGCTCCATTGGCACGAAAGTCGCTTGAGACCTTGGTAGAAACGCTCGGCTTTCAAAGGCAAAAATATCTAATTGTATCGTGTGGAGGCGTGCTCTCTGCTCAGGATATCGCTGACAGGCTCATGATGGGAGCTCACTTAGTTCAAGTCTACACCGCCCTAGCGCTCGAAGGCCCCTGGTTTATCAGAAACAGCCTTTTTGAGCTTAAAGATCAAGATCCAAATCCGATTAGCTTACGCCATATTGGTGCTTAAATTTTTCCAACAATAAATCTACACGAAAGCTCACACGTTTTAGGGGCTGTTGCGATTTCGTTAACGTAACGAGCAAAGGCAATAAATTGAAATGTCTCTAATATAAGAAAAGCTAATGCCTTCGATTAATATATGTACGAATTAGCCCTCGTTTGGAGTTCGAATGAAGCTCTATCAAAAAATTTTCGTTATTTGAAATGATCGACCATGACTTGGTTAGCTTAAAATACGAAACAAACGCAGCGTCGTATGGATATTCATAAATATTTTTCAACTATGTGTTGAAGGGTGCATTTAAATAAAAGCTCTTCTATGTTCGCGGGCGGGGGGTGCTATGGGGGACGGGGGTCATCCTATCACTAAAGGGCGGCGGCTAAATATAGTCGCATTGCTGGGATGTTTTTTTACAGTCACAATTTCATTGGCCGAAATGCCAAATGCTTGTTTTGAGGGCTTTACCCAAAACTTAGAGAAGTTTCCTCAGTATGAAAAAGGGTTTCACTCTGTTGTGGGCATTACCCCGCACTTCCTCAGCAATGAACCGCGCGATTTGAATCGCGGTCATGGTGCTGGAGTTATGATTGGAAGGAATCCTAATAATTCCTCTCAAGTTATCGTTCTGACGGCGGCGCACGTTGTAAAGTGCGCCCATAGCCAGTCCTGCCGTCACCGAATTGAAATCACTAATCCTTACAACGGCAAACCTCATTGGCTTTTTGCTCATAACGTTTATTGGGTAGATCCATCGATTGATGCCGCAATAGTTCTTGTAGAGTGGAGGGCTCCGTTTGATCCCGTTTTTGCGGATATTGGTCCGAATAACTTTCAAACAAACAAGGCCGCAGCCGCCATTGGCTATCCTTCGTTGGCATCTCGAAAGAAATGGAACTATAACAAGCCCCAACGCAGCGACTTCAACAAAAAACTTTTGTCATTGGGTGAGATTACCTTAGTCGGATTCCGGTTTAACCTTTCACGGCTAAACTCAAATGGATTTGTTACCGGAGGAGGGCAACCTCATATACTTGCTACAAGTGCCGACTTCTTAACGGGCAACAGTGGAGGAGCCATCTTAGATGCTTACGGAAGACTAGCTGGTATTGCCATTCGCTCCTGCGCGGCTTGGATTAAAAACAAGTGCCAAAAGCCTGAAGGTTGCTCGAACTGGGGGATCGCAGTTGAGAATTTTCGCTCTCCCCTTGCTTCATTGGGTTTTGAACTGAAAGTCACGCCTGTAGAGAGTCTGCCCCCTTTGATCCCCGGAATAGATCAACTAAATGAAACAACTCCCAACGTTACGCTGGATCTACTTTCGGAATAGGCAACATCTGGAGCTTTTCTTCAGACGTTCCAAATCAATTCGAAATCGACGATGTCTTCGATTCGAAGCACAATGGGCTTGCGACTTCGATCGCCGACTCTTTCGATTGAAATCACTCCAACCTCCCAATTAGTCCCCGTGATATACCCACCGCGGTATGATTTGCCGTCATTCATTGAGAAATTACCTCGATAGCCGTTTTCGGCGCATATCATCACATCTTGCTTAATTTTATCTAATTTTAGATTCACGCTCTCGCATCCTTTTTTTTGAGCTGTCCGCTTTGACACACACCAAACGTCGTCATTCCTCATCTCTACATGACAAGGTGATGAGCGTTAGGTAGCTTATATTTCATGAGAGCTCAACCATGAGAATGCAGCGCGCGATTTGGATCCCGGTTGTCACCGGTTTAATTAAGAAAGGTGATCAAATTTTACTTGGTAAACGGCCTGAGGGGTACACTTTGGCCGGCCAATGGGAATTTCCTGGTGGCAAGATCGAGCTTGGCGAAACTCCCGAAGAAGCACTTGCTCGAGAATTATCAGAGGAGCTCGGCATTGACGCGCAGGTGGGAAACCTTAGGCTAGCCCATACACACCGCTACGGAGAAAAAGGCGTATTGCTATTGTTTTTCGACGTTCCATTTTGGAAGGGAGAGCCCAAAACCAAGCATCACGAAGCCCTGGATTGGTTTCGCGTTAGCGATATCGAAAAAATGGAAATCCCCGAGGCCAACCGAAAAATATGGCCAACCCTCAGAGCAATTTTAACTGAGTAGACAATCGAAAGGTTGGGATCATACAACTAAGACGACTTGCGCTTGATGATCGCGAACAATTTTATAAAGCGATGAAGGCATTCCCTGACGAGCCCCATTTTAAGTTTATGCCGAGCTTCGATGTGACTGGTTTATCATTTGATTCCATTCTGAAAAAGCTGGACGAGTATGAAAAGGGCATCAATCTACCTAACGGCTTTGTTCCTGATACGCTATTGTTTGCGTTTAACAACACAGGCGAGATTGTTGGACGGGTGTCGATTAGGCATGAACTAAATGACTACTTAAGAAAATACGCCGGGAACTTGGGCTATGGAGTGATCCCACGTTTTCGAAGAATGGGCTACGCGACAATTATTTTAAGAGGCGCACTAGATTTTTGTAAAACTGAGTTAAAACTAGAAAGTGTTCTTATTACTTGTGACGAAAATAACGTTGGTTCGATAAAAACAATTGAGAGTAGCGGCACAAAAACATTTACGCTCTATCAAGACGAAACCTTAACTGTTCCAAAAAGGCACTATTTGGTGAAAACAAAATAGATGCTCACGATGCCGCAAAACTATTTGCCGCCTTTTTCTACAGCTTCACGGAGCTCTTTGCCCACTTTAAAAAAGGGAACTTTCTTTTCGCCAACTTCTATGACTTCACCCGTGCGAGGATTGCGGCCTTGATAGGATCCGTACTTGCGATTAACAAATGAACCAAAACCTCTGATCTCGATCCGGTCATCTTTCATCAATGCATCGACAATTGTATCAAAGATTGTATTCACGACAGCTTCAGATTTCACGCGCGTGATGCCAGCCGTTTCAGAAACCAAATTGATAAGATCTGCTTTGGTCATAGAGCAACCCCCCAAGCCTCAATTCCATACACGTTCGAGCAAGAAGTCAGCTACCAAGTTGTCTAAGCTCATAATAAGTTTCAACTTTTTTCTTTTCAGCACCAAACCAACTTCTGTCGCCACATTGCGTTACATGCCTGTGCTTGAAAGTGTGCTTGGTTTTTAAAAGCGTCAGTTTCTTCAAATGCGAGTTCGGCTTGGTGCAGTGCTCGCTCTTGCGAGCGCTGCTGCCGAACGGATGTTTGAGTATTTGAAGAAGCTGACGCTTTTAAAAACAGAGTACGCGGCAGGATGCAGCGTATCTGAAGCAGGGGGCTAGAGGGAGCGGTCGTCAGAGACTATTCCCCGCGAATACCTCTCATGCATATAAGCAATGATCGCAATCAAGAACAGAAACAGATGCCTTACTTCCGCATCGCCGAAATTCCATTGAGTGAGGCCTCCGACATGCATGACTACTTGGGCGCCAAGAACTCCTAAAACAAAAACTCGATGCCAAAAATGATTTTTAGGAATTTCGTTCCAAAGACGATGGGTCATGAGTAAGAAAACCAGGACAAAGCTCATGTAGCAAATGAAGCCAAACAAGCCTGTTGTAGAGAGCATTTGTAAGTAGGTGTTGTGCGCATGACCACCGAATTCGTTGTCGATGCCCAGCTTTTGATAGTATTCGCCAAGACGCTCTTCATTCTGCATATAGCCAATACCAAACCATGGGTAGTCTTTGAACATTTCAAGGTTTGCTTTCCAAACATCTTTTCTGTCGGCGTTGCTAAAATAGTTTTGGTCCCAAACGGTTTGAACTCTTTCGCGAAAACCTGGCGAAACGCTATAGTAGAAACCTCCCAGTGAAGCAATTATGATCAACAATGAAAAAAGAGCTTTCTTAGAGGCGTAGGCACCCATGACAAGTGTACCTGCAATCGCCGCTAGCCAAACACCTCTACCATATGTCCAAAGCAGAGAAGCGCCGATGAGAACTACTCCTATAAAGGCGCCCAATCGAAGGAGCTTGTTTCTTCTTTTACCTAGCAGAAAAACGGCAAGGACCAAACAAAACAACATACCAAATGAGTAGCCATAGGTGAGGTGGTGGCTAAAAAAACCTACGGTTTTGTAAACTTCGGCATTGTGAAAGGGCGCTACCGAGATGGCACTCTCTGGTCTCAAGCCCCAAGCGTATCTGGCATCGATCCCAGTAAAATGTTGAAAACAGGCATAAGCTGCGACGATCACAGACCCGTAAATAATTATAAATAGGCGAGAGTTAAGACCCGGGAAAAAATCCAGCGCGTAAGTCGTCAGGTATAGCAAAAGCACCCAGCGCATCTTTGCAAAAAAGTAGAAGAAGTCTGCTTTCGGCGCGTTGAACCAAAGTCCTATGGCAACACATACGACTAGTCCAATGAGTGCAAAGTCTCCACCTAATCGATAGGGCGAAACTGAATCTCCTTTAGCGACAGAAATCATCAAAAAGAGAAGAGTGAAAAGAGCGATCCCTGTGCTGGCGAGCTCCATTCCCGTCATAGAAGTGAGAAGCGATAAACTGTAGAGTCCCAAAAAGAACGGAACCAAATAGTAAAAAATAGACAACGCCCCGGTGGGTTGCTCCCTCATCTTAAACCTCTTTTAACATTTCTTGTTTTGATGCATTTATTTTTTTAACCCCAAAACTGCTTTTGAGCCTCTTCGCTCTCTTCAAAATTTTGTAATAAGCCTGAACAGTAGCGTCTATCACCTTTTGCGGTTCAAACAAGTCGACGACCTTTTTTCTCGCTCGCTCTCCAATTTCAACTGTCAAGACCTTACCGGAAAAGATATCAAGTAGAAGGTTTGAAATCCCCGACACATCGGCTGGCCTCACAAGGAATCCATCGACACCATCTTCGATAATAGAAGATGCTGCTCCGTTAACCTCAGAGCCAATAACGATCTTCTTGTAGACCATAGCCTCCAACAAAGTGCTTTCGAAGCCCATGGAGCGGCTGCTTAGAGAAATAAGAACTTCTGAAGAAAACAAAGCATTTGAAAGTGTTTCTGCATCAATCGCCCCGACCAGAATTACCTTGTTACCCAGAGCTAAGTTATAGATTTGGTATTCGATCTCTTTTCTCTTAGGACCATTACCGATAATCATGAGTCGCAGGTCAGGCTTCTTAATGACAACTTTCTCGAAAGAGAGCAAAAGGTTCTTTACCTCTCTTACTTCTGTCATATCTGTGATTGTCAGTATCATCCGGCAAGTTTCTGCAATACCCCATTTCTTTCGAAGATCTTCAGATGGGGCCTCCTTAGAAAGCGCAGACGAATCGATCCCAAAGGGTACAGTAAAAATTCGTGAATCCGGATAAAAGTAAAAGCGCTCTAATGCCAATCTTTCTTGCTGACTGCGAACAAAGATAGCATCCGCAGATTTAAGCAAGCCCAAATCTGCTCCATAATAAGTTCGTAGAAACTTATAAGAGACGGCTATACCAGTCTGGATGAGACTGCTTAAACTTTCTTGTGAGACTCCAAGGATAGAAAATATCTGCGCAAGCTGGGTAGCACGCACGTCAAAAACCGTCGCAATCTGAAAGTTTTCTCGGAGCCGTGCAATAAGAGTCGCCGAAGCGTCAAATCCATGAAGTAAATCGAAGGGCTTTTGACTGTGTAGTTCTAAGAACTTGATGCGTGCATGACTCGCAAACTCTTCGGATCTATAGGAGCGAATACCCTGACTGAGATAAAAAAGCTTCACAGTCTCTTTTTCATATTCATGTTCTGGCCGCCCTTCACTGGCTATAACTACGACCTCGTGTCCTTTTTGAGCCAGTTGTGAAGCTAGAGACCAGAGGTAGCCAAATTCCCCCACCGAGGAAGTTGGAAACTTCCTTGCAACAAGACAGACTCTTAGGTTTTCGGGCAGCACTTGTTTAGCCATGAAATCTAGATTACTAATGGAGACAAGAGAGTAGCAACATGAAGTTTCCTTTTTTTGATTTATCTAGGCAGTATCCCCTAATTGAAAACGACGTCGAAAAGCGCTTTAGCGAGCTTCTTAAGTCGCAAAGACTGGTCATGGGAGATGCGGTTACTCAGTTCGAAAATCATATTTCAGATTGGACGAAGATTCCTCACTGCATTTCAGTGGCTTCGGGGACTGATGCTTTAGTGGTGGCGCTTAAGGGAGTTGGAGTAAACCCCGGAGATGAAGTCATAACGCCTGCGTACAGTTTTTTTGCATCCACTGGATCGATTATGTTCTTTGGTGCAAAACCTGTTTTCGCTGATATTCGGCTTGAAGAGTACAATATTGATCCGACTGATATTGAACGGCGTATCACAAAAAAAACCAAAGCAATTATGGTTGTTCATCTCTACGGTCAATGTGCCGATATGGATCCTATTCTAGAGATTGCAAAGAAACACAATATTCCGGTGGTTGAAGACTTTGCTCAGTCATTGGGGGCGACTTACAAAGGCCGCCCTGCTGGGGCCATGGGAGATGCAGGGGCTACGAGTTTTTACCCGACCAAAAATCTTGGGGGCGCGGGCGAAGGTGGAATGGTCACCTGTGTTGACAACGCCGTTGCCGATCGAATGAAGCTCATTCGCGTTCACGGCATGAGAGTCCGGTACACTCACGAAATTCTTGGAACCAATTCCCGATTGGATGCGCTTCAGTGCGCTTATCTTGATGCAAAACTTCCATTTCTTACCAGTTGGGTCAGCCGGCGGGCTCAGATCGCCAATCTTTACAGTAGAGAGTTGGCTGCGTTGTCTGATAAAATAACACTTCCGAAGGTACTTGATGGTCGGACGCATGTTTGGAATCAGTACATCGTTCGAGTGTCTGATCGTGATAACGTACGAAAGAAGCTCACTGAGATGGGTATTCCCACTGAAATATATTACCCTTTCACCGTGGTTGAACAGCCTGTTGTGCAAGCTGAAATTAGAAATATAGATTCTGAAAATGAGTTCCCCGTTTCGCACGAAGCCTCAAGAACTTCTTTAGCTTTGCCTATCTTTCCCGAGTTGACAGACGATGAAGTGGGCATGGTGATCGAAGGATTAAAAATAGTTCTGAACGACTAGCGTAGATTCTGAGTCCTGCAGCTCATGGGCCAAATATTCGGCACTACTCTAAACCAAATTGAAATACAAATTCGAAAAAGAAAGTGATTTGTCATTTGAAGCGTATAGATTCGAATTCATTTCTCTCTACTCGTCTTGTCGAAGTTTCTTCTCCCAAGTAGCTAGCGGAAAATAACTCAAATCTTCGAACCCGTTGATGGCACAAAAGAGTCTTTCAAGTCCGATAGCTATTCCGCAGCAGGGCTCTAAATCGCCCGAAGATTTTTCAAAAAACTCCTCATCAATCCCAGAAAGGGGGCGGCCCTGAAGTCTTCTCTCTTCTTGATTCTTCCTGAACCGTTCTTTTAATTGAACCGGATCGAACAACTCATTGTAGGCGTTGGCAACTTCAAAGCCCCCAAAGTAAATCTCAAAACGATCTGACCAACCCTCAGAATTTAATTTTGCTAGTGCCCCCTGAGAGGGCGGATAGTCTTTAATCAAGTAAATGCATTTCGGATCAAAATTGGGCTCTATTTTTGATATCCAGATTCGGTGAAACAAGTCATCAATTGAATCGTCTTGATTGTAATCAAGCTGCAATTTGGTGCAGACATTTTTTAGATACTGTTTTCCATCTGAAGAGACGGCGGGCAAAGCATAGTCCCTTGGTGTTGCATTTATGGCATTGGTGGCCTCTGAATTGCAAAAAAATTCTGGATTTAGCTCAAAGGAGGTCCCTGATTTAAAAAGATCGGCGACACTATCGAAGACAACTTCGGGCTTGCATTCTTTTGTTCGAGTAGGCATCTGTGGGGAAGATTCAGATTGTACGAATGCGTGTGATGAGATTGCACCTTTCAGCGATGGGTGCTGTCCGTGCGCGTGCGTTTGAGTTGATGCTCTATTCTCAAAAAGCGTGCTTATTAGCTCTACAACTTGCAGGGCAAACTCCTCAAGAGTAACATTTTTCTTGTAAAACTCGAGCATAGTGAATTCGATTCGATGATTTACGCCAAACTCATCGTCTCTGAAGCTCGATTTAATTTCGAAAATGTTCTCTAAACCTTCTGCCAAAAACTTTTTGAGGCTTAGCTCCGGGCTTGTGGGTAGCTCAAGTGTGACTCTGCGAGAGCCTATTTTCGCCGTAGTTGAAAGCGCAAGCAGGTGAGGTTCCACGGCCCCGCAGGGCACGAGCGTAGGAGTTCGCACCTCTAAATAGCTAGCATTCTCGAGCTCTGCTCGCACCTGGCTCAGAAAACGGCTCCAGTTGATCATCCAGTGGTTAGGCCTCAAATACACTCCCTTTGGCTACGACAAAAAGCGCCTTTGCTCTTGGCAAGCCTAATATTTGCAGTAACTAAGATGTAAAAGCAAACGGGCCATTAGATGCGCCCGAAAGAGGACGCCCATGGCTAACCTGTCTAACAAATTGACAGCATTTATAGTGAGTTTTTTGTGTTTGACACTCCATCCAAAGCTTATGTGGGGCTACAGCGAGGTCGCAACGATTCAACCAAATCAAGTTAAACACATCAAATTGATGGGTAGCGAGCAAGATGCTATCGACTACTTTCGAAGGCTTCGTGAGAGGGACCCCTCGAAATTTGCTGAGTTTTTAGGTAGCGACAACGCGATTGCTCCTGAAGAAAAGTCCACTGCCGAAATGCTGTCAGAAAAAGATCCCAACAACATTATCGAGGCCTTAAAATTTGCAAAGCGATCCGTAATAAAAATGGCTTTGAACAATTTTGATCAGCTTAAGGATACGAGTCTTAATGAAACGAATGCTGATACAATCGAGGCCTTTAAGGATTTGCTAGTACGAAAAGTGGAGGAGATTAGTTTTATTGGTAGTCAAATTGAAAATGGCCTGAGCGTTCATACCTTTGCCGACAGCAACTGGACTCGAGTTGAAGTTACGGCCAACAAGAACGGAAAAATCCTTAACGCCAAAGTCACGCTCGACATCGGTCCCCTTCGCCGAAGAACGAACCAACAAGTGCCTGGCACCAGTTCAATGTAGGCATTCAGGTCATCGAGAAGACCCTTAAGTGCTTGGGCCAACCGTGAACCGCTCTTTTAGTTTCCTTTTTTGTAAAAGCCGTGCTTTCTGTAACCCAGTGAATTTAATACGACAAACCAATGCATCTTCACCTGCGCCATTGAGCTATTTACCACTACAGGTGCGAAGAGGGCCACAGAGGCATTTAGTGCGACCTTATAACAACACAGTTAAAGCTACGCAGCTAAATCAACGCAGCCAGGGGCGCAAATGGAGCTAGAACTCGATAGCCAACCCCGGGATTTAGATCGCCAAAGCCCACCCCGGCGCTGGGGTGTGAATCTTCCTTACAATCCCATCAGTGAGCATTACAAAAATCTTTTTGGCGAGAAGGTTTATAAAATTCCTATTAGCATCGCGGAAGATTGCCCAAATAGGCAGGGCCTTAAGGGAATGGAGACCTGTATTTTCTGCGATGAGTGGGGCTCCGCCGCCTACCCAGAAGAGCGCGCTAAAACTGTTGCCGAACAAATTGAAGTCATTAAGCCGATACTTTCAAAAAAATACAAAGCCAAAAAGTTTCTCGTTTATTTTCAGGCCTACACAAACACTTTCGTGCGCCTCGAACAGTTAAAACAAAACATCGAGAGCGCCCTTAAGTGTAAAGACGTCGTCGGTATTGTGCTTGGCACCCGGCCAGACTGCTTATCAGCCGGCCTACTGAAATACTGGGGCGAGCTTTCACAAACCACCTATCTCTCTGTAGAGCTTGGCGTACAAAGCTTCTTCGAAGAACAAGTCGCTTTTTTAAAGCGGGGCCACACCGCTGCACAATCGATCAGGGCCATTTACAAAATCCATGAGTTTGCTCCGCACGTAGACCTTGGAGTCCATTTTATCTTTGGTATCCCCGGCGAAACTCGTCAGGACATTATTGAGTCGGCCAAAATCTGCTCACAAATGCCCATCGGGCAAGTTAAGCTCCACAACCTGCACGTACTTATCAACACTCCACTTGCCGAAATGTACAACCAGGGGCTTTTTGAGCCTATTTCTCTTGATGCCTACAGCGGACTTGCCATCGACTTTTTAGAACACCTCAGCCCCTCTATTGCCGTCCACAGACTCGGAGCTCTTGCCAAAAGGTGGGATGAGCTCGTCGCCCCAGACTGGAACAAGCATAAAATGATGGTGGCTCAGCACATTATCGCCAAGATGCGCACAGCCGGCAGTTATCAAGGCCGGCTCTTTTGTGGTAACCCTAGTACTCAGCTTCAATAAGTGCGCAGCGATTACAAAAACGACTAACGAGGTTAGGCCATGGAAACTACAGAAACACTTAAGGCTCCCCAAAAATTTATGACAATGCCCCCATCAGAAGAGACATCATCGCAGGCAGCTTCCTCAGACAGACGCTCAAACGGAGACGACTCCTTTTCGGGCCGGCATATCGGACCCAGCGAGGCCGATGTACTTGAAATGCTGCGGGCACTTAACCAACCCACTCTCGAGTCCCTCTGCGAAACTGTTGTACCAAAAGCAATTCAACTAAAAAAAGCCCTCACCTTACCGTCTGCATTGTCTGAGTCCCAAGCCTTGGCAGAGCTAAAAAACATTATGTTACAAAACAAAGTCGTTAAATCTTATATCGGGATGGGTTATCACGAAACTCTCACGCCATCCGTGATTCAAAGAAACATTTTAGAAAATCCCGGGTGGTATACACAGTACACTCCCTACCAAGCAGAAATTTCGCAGGGGCGGCTCGAGGCTCTCTTGAACTTTCAAACCCTTGTGAGCGATTTGACGGGACTGCCCGTCGCAAATGCCTCTTTACTTGATGAAGGCACTGCCGCCGCCGAAGCCATGGGTGTCATGTTTGCTGCGAGAAAATTAAAATCGGCAAATACTTTGCTTCTCGACAAAAACGCCAATCCTCAAACTATCGACATTGTCAGAACACGCGCCGAGCCTATTGGGGTCAAAGTTGAGCTCATTGAGGCATCTACCCAAGATTGGTCAGGGCTGCTTGCAAATTCGTTTGGGCTTATTTTAGCGAATCCCGACACGGTTTCAAGAGTCAGTGATTACACTCAGCTTATTACCGACCTAAAATCCAAAGGACTTATGGCTGCCGTCTGCACAGACTTGCTGGCTCTTACTCTGCTGAAGTCTCCTGGTGAGATGGGAGCTGATATTGCATTTGGTTCTAGTCAGCGTCTTGGGGTGCCCCTAGGGTTTGGAGGCCCACATGCAGCGTTTTTTGCAGTCAGAGACGATCTTAAGCGCACAATACCTGGGCGTATTGTTGGAGTTTCTAAGGATTCTAGAGGTAACCGAGCGCTAAGACTTGCTCTTCAAACACGCGAACAACATATTCGCCGAGAAAAAGCGACCAGCAATATTTGTACGGCACAAGTTCTCTTAGCTGTTATGGCTAGCATGTATGCCGTCTACCATGGCCCAAAGGGACTCAAAAAAATTGCCGAGCAAATTGCAAAAAATAAGGAGCTATTGAAAAAATTTATTCTTTCAACTAGCACTCGCGTCTCTGAAGACTTTGCGTTTGACTCGGTAACAATGTTTGTCAATGAGTCGCAGCTTAGCGCCTTAAAAACGAACTGCGAAAAGTCTGGCATCGAACTGAGGTGGCCGAGCGGAAGTGATCTGAAGAAAAAAACTGACTCCTTACCCGTAACGATTTCTCTCGGAGAGACCTTTGACTTCACGCGATTTACTGAGGTCAAAGAAATACTCAGTAGCAGCTTAGCAGATGGCGGTGTTCCGAAAAACGAATCTAAAAAAGTTTCGGATAAAAATTTTGAAGAGTTTTCTGCGAAAGCTAAGAATAGTTTCGAATTAACAGCTCTAGAAATTCCAACTTCGCTCAAAAGAACATCTGAATATCTTCAGCACAATGTTTTTAACTCTTATCACTCTGAGACTGAACTGCTTCGATACATTACACGACTGCAATCTAAGGATTTATCTCTTGCTCACAGCATGATTCCCCTTGGGTCTTGTACCATGAAGCTCAACGCAACGAGCGAGATGCTGCCAGTAAGTTGGTCAGAGGTCTCGCAATTGCATCCGTATACGAATCTTAAGAATACTCAAGGATATTTGAAAATGTTTGATGGCTTGGAAGATTGGCTCTCTGAGATAACAGGTTTTTCGGCTGTGAGTCTTCAGCCAAACGCTGGCTCTCAAGGTGAATATGCCGGACTGCTTGTTATTCGCAAATACTTTGAGTCTCGAGGCGAACAAGGTAGGAGCATTTGCTTAATTCCTGCTTCAGCTCACGGCACTAACCCCGCTAGCGCCGTTATGGCGGGCTATAAAGTGGTGAGCATTCAGTGTGATAAAAATGGTAACGTCGATCTTGAAAGCCTGCGCTCTCGCATTTCAGAACATGGTAAAAACATTGCATGTATTATGATCACATACCCATCTACTCACGGCGTTTTTGAAGAGAGCATTGTAGAAATCTGCTCCCTCGTTCATGAAGTTGGTGCGCAAGTTTATATGGACGGAGCCAATATGAATGCGCAAATTGGCCTTTGCAGACCCTCCGATTTTGGAGCTGATGTTTGCCATCTCAATCTCCATAAAACTTTTTGTATTCCCCATGGGGGTGGTGGGCCAGGCGTTGGACCCATCGGAGTGAAGGAACATCTCAAGCCTTATCTGCCGGCACTTTCGCCGTTTAACAGGAGTTTCCTTATGGCGGAGAAAGGCGGGGCTGGTGAACAGTCAATTCGGAATCAACCGACAGGCGACCAAATTGTTCGCGATCAATCAGTAGGCATGATTTCTGCGGCTCCTTGGGGAAGCGCAAGTATCTTACCAATTTCTTGGATGTACATTCGTATGATGGGAGCTAGCGGACTCAAAAAGGCCTCGCAAATTGCTATCTTGAACGCGAACTACATTGCAGAAAGGTTGAAGAGCCACTTTCCAATTCTTTACACAGGGCAAGGGGACTACGTTGCTCACGAATGCATTCTTGATTTTCGGCAGATACAAAATGAAACGGGCATAACCGTAGAAGACGTGGCAAAGCGACTTATGGATTATGGCTTTCACGCGCCGACAATGAGTTGGCCCGTAGCAGGCACTTTGATGGTCGAGCCCACGGAGAGCGAATCGAAAGCGGAGCTCGACGCCTTTTGTGAAGCCATGATTCAAATTTCCGGAGAAATTGTGTCAATTCGAGAGGGGAAGTATACTCTCGAAGAATCTCCACTACGACTGGCACCTCACACAGCTGAGGATCTAGCCAGTGAAGAATGGACCCGAAAATACACTAGGCAGACTGCCGTGTTCCCGACTCAGAGAGCGCGCAGTAACAAGTTTTGGCCGACAGTTAATCGCGTGGATAACGCATTCGGTGACCGAAATCTGTTCTGCGCTTGCTCCTAAAAGTTCACCGGCAGCGGCTTTCAGATTTTACATCGCCTGATGAGGAGCGGACTTTCTGGCATGCTAACAGCTGCATTGAACGAACGAAGACTTGTGGCAAGACTCGATAGCTCGGCGCTATTAAACCGCTCAAATATCGTTATTAGAGGTGCTCTAACTCCAAGAAGTTAATCTCATCGCGAAGATACGCCATATCCGAACTTTGATTTTTCACTGCATTCAACAAGGTTTCTAAAGAGTCACCCGAACATTCCATCGGTGCGGCTCGAATGTCATCACGCATCCTCTCAAGCTTGACCGCACATTCGAGTATCTCTTGGTGAGGGATCTGCGGCTGAGCCGCCACTCCGGCAGCTAGATCTCTCTTTAACTTAAGCGCAGTTCTTTGAAGACTAAGAGCATCGTCTAAAGGATTCGACTGATAGGTTTTGCCGCGTGTGCGGTTCTCTTCAGATACCTCGGTTGGTTTGAGGCCGCTTTCTTCAAGAAGGCGTATTTTAGTTTCAATTTTCTCGCCAAGAAGTTCGACCTTTTCTAGAAGTTGATCGTGGGTCGATAAACTAACTTGTTCAAAAATCATTGCACTCAGGTAGGTCAATAAAAACCCCTTTTGCGAAACATCCACCAATGGAGAAATTCTTGCAGGTCCAGATCCAACCTCTTCAACTGTCTCACCCTCGCCACTCAGCAAAGCGAGCAAATAAAACTTCATTGCCTGACTGAGCAAATGCTTTGCACAGTCCAGAGTTGGCTTTGGCCCCTTCTTGATTTTTGTGCGACTAAAAAGAAACAGTTTTTCTGCAAAACTGGCCGAATGGGAATTTGCTTTCTTAAGCTCTATCGCGGCGCCTGAGCAAGCTCCTGTCTGAAGTCGCTCCTCAAACGCCTCAATTGCCAAGTCGAAAAGATAATTGTGGTTCTCAAAAATATTAGGATCGAAAAGCACAACGTAATCACTTTGCTGAGGATCGTGTGCCACATTTGCAGAAGCAAAATTATTCAGTTGATCGCAAAACGACGTTACCGAAAAACCGACAGCTCCCAAAAACGCTGAGAAGAACACCGCAGAGTAAGGTACCTTTTTCGAAAGAATTCCCTTAGGCTTATTTGATTTTGAATTTACACAGTGTTTTTGAGTTGAATCAGTGTATTTTACAGTCTTAGTTGAATCACAATTTTTCAAAATTCTAACCTCCTTAGTTTCGTCCCAGTGCATGAGGGCGGCATAACTTTATGTAACTATCAATCGCAACTCTTAGTAAATTTAATTTGTCGTTTATGTAAGCCTGAGCCAATCCATTTCTGCCCTCTACGCCCGCTCGCTCGCCAATCCTCAGAAAGTCTGTACGCCGTTGTTGATCAGACAGCAAAATACTGCTGACAGTATCGAAGTTCGTACTCAGTACGCTCATTTGAGTCATCACAGAGTCAGTCCGTCCAAGAAACAGATCACTGGAAACGAGGCGAATAGCATCCATAAAGTATTTGATTAAGTTTGCTTCGATTTGCTTTCGCCGCTCATTTTCGTTTTGAAAGTGTGAGGCCTTAACTGGCGAGCCAATCTCCCGATCTATTATCAAATCGCGTCTCATGACTTCGGCTAAGACATCATCAGCCCAGAAGTTCAATTCTTGACGGCTAAAAGGAGGCGCAGAAAAACTTAGGTTAACTGGGTGAGCAAAGGCTTGCTTGATGAATTCCTCAATACCGAGCTCCGGTCCCGTAACTTTTTTTCTGCCAAGGCGAAAGATTCCGTCTAAGTGCACAAGGATAGATTGGAGGTCGCTTTCTTTGATTGGGGCAAGATTCAAATCTTCATAAGAATTCAAGCCCAGATCTAGATCGTCACTAGATGATTGCTTAAGAGACAGAAGTCCCATGCGCACCAAATAGTAAGCCTCGTCTAATTTTTCGATGGGAAGATTCTCTGCCCCTAAAAGGAACTGATTTATGTAGTTAGCCAAACTCATTTGTGCGGCTTTGGTTACAGAACCGATCGACCCTTCTCTGGTCCGCTCACTTTTTTCTATTTTAGAAATCGCTTCTCGAAAATATTTGAATATCAAAAGCTTCTTGAGAGCTACATTCTGTAGGCTTCTTTGTTGTTCCGCCGAAATTGACCGAAGGCTTATGGATTCTGTTGACCGCTCGACCCACCCACGGCCCCGCTGATTCGCTTCAGAGCTTATCTCCGTAAAAAACTTCCTGCTCAAAAGACTGCTTTGCAAACTATCAGTATCAGGACCTGACTCACTGAGCACCTGATTTATCCAGTCTATCATTTCCCTTAGTGATTCATTAGGCTCCTCTTCATTGGAGATGTTACCAAGAGAAGCTCCGTTTTCCTTTGCGCTACTGAAACGCTGCTTTAGATGTCGAGAATCCTCTTTGACGGCCAGAGAAGTCTTTTTTATCGCTTCATCTAAATGAACCAACACGAGTCCCAGTGGTGACCTGGGATTGCGGACCTGATCACCGACGAGAGTTCCATCAACTTTAAGCTGAACTACGCTGGCTCGACTGCCATCGCCGGAAATGCCTTCACGAGGCTGGCGCAAAGCCTCAATCGAAAAAAGCACACAAAAATCGATCGGGTCGATTACACGTGGCTTTGCAAAAAGGTCTTGAGCCAAGAAAGAAAACAGAACTCCTAAGCCGACTCGAGAGAATAACAAGGAATTCTTCAAAGGTTCGGCACTAGCAGAGAACATTCTCTTAAAAATTGGCCTAGGAATTTTTGAAAACCTGAAAGATCTTTCCCGCATCCGTCCAGTTTATCAAAGGTTGCGACGGAATAGTAATCTCAATGGCCATCTCGGCTTGGTCTATACTTTTTTCATCAACTGCCGAAAACCTCTACACATTTAAATTATAGAGCGGGTGCTGAACCAAATGAGGCGTCACCGGCATCGTGAATCGTACCTGCGTCTCCCGCGCCAACCCCCGTGCCTCCCGCGTAAGTTTGCGAATTGAATCATTGAAAATCGTACCGAAAGGGGCAGTTGACTCGTAATGGGGCCACTAAGAGCCCCGTTGCCTCATAATCCTGACACCGACTAAGCTTTTTAATAACGACACTAAAATGCATTAGG